>WNGB01000013.1_pt1 | contig 231069 bp, 236 predicted proteins | sample 5400681 | NCBI WGS metagenome assembly WNGB01 (sample SAMN13153367, study PRJNA577476) | soil metagenome | isolation source: 115 cm soil or saprolite under grassland replicate 2 | place: USA:California | collected 2016-06-15 | reverse complement strand
AAGGCCACGATCCGCGGCATCGTCGTGCGGCGGATCGGGAAGACCCTGATCCTGTCGAGCAACCGCCATCTGCTCGCGATCCACAACCGCGTGGCACGAAGCGTCGCGGGCACGGCTTCGACCACAACGGCTCCGGCACCCGGCGCGGTGGTCACGGCACAGGTCACGATCGCGAACGGCGACCTCGAGGAAGACGACGAGCAGGAGGTCGGGCAAGTCAACGCCGGCTCGATCATGGTGTCGGCGGTCGTCAAGACAGTCGGCCAGGGCACGGTCACTCTCGACGTGCAGGGACAGATCCTGACCGTGCCGCTGCCGTCGGGGCTGACACTGCCGGCGTCGCTGGTCGGGCAGACGGTGACGCTGTCGCTCTCCCTCGGGAACGACGAGGACCAGGGGGACTCGGACGACCACAGCGGTGGGGGTGACGACGACTAGCGCGCCGGACGAGTCGCAGCACCTACGCGGCCGCCTCGATGACGGGGCGGCCGCAGCGCGGACCGAGGACCTCTACGGGCGGTACGGCCGGACCGTGTCCGGACTCTGCCGGGCGCTGCTGCGTGACCGCGCCGAGGCGGAGGATGCGGCACAGCAGGCGTCCATCTCCGCGCACCGCGCGCTGCTGAACGGCAGCAATCCTCGCGAGCCGGCGGCGTGGCTCGCGACGATCGCGCGCCACGAATGCTGGGCGCGCATCCGCACGCGCATGCGCGAGCCGTTGCCCGTGGACGAGCTCCAGACCGCATCGCTGCACCCGGACCCGCTCGCCGAGGCGATTCGCCGCGCCGACCTCGCCGCGCTCTGGGCGGCGATCGAAGCATTGCCCCGCCAGCAGCGCGATCCGCTGCTCTTGCGCGAGTTCGGCGGCCTGTCGTACGAGGAGCTCTCGGACGCGCTCGCCGTTTCCGAGCCCGCGATCGAGCGAACCGGCACGACGCCGCTCAGCCGCCGGTGGTCACCGAGCGCCTCGTCTCGGCGCCGGCAAAGACTTCGACGCACAACACCATTGCCGGAAGCGACGAGGCGGAGCGGTCGAACAGCCGTGACGACGGGCAAGAGGTCGATCAGAAGGCCACAAGCGAGCCGTCCCCGCACCAACGCGGCAGCGCCCCGGAGGGCGGCGGCGACGAGGATCGCTTGGGTTCGTCCGACCCATCCGGCCCCTCCGGAGGTGACGACGGCCTGCGCGACGGGAACTCGGGCGCGGACGATTAAGCTCAAGGAGTTTCCGGCAAGCGCCCGAAATATGACTTTCGAACGGGTTGCCGGGGTCGGCGGCCTCACCCATGATGTGAACCCAGGCGTGCTCGGGCGGGGCGCGCCCCCAAGCTTCTTCCACACCGGGGGGAATGTGTGGCCGCAGTTCCGTCCATAGGGCGTGCAAACCGGGTCGAGGGGGCAGCTGCCCCCGAGGCTGACGTCACTCGTGAGCTCTACGAGCGGTACGCGAACCAGATCTTCCGCTACTGCCTGCACCAGCTCAGCTCCCGTGAGGAGGCCGAGGACGCGGTGCAGAGCACCTTCCTGAACGCCTTTCGCGGCCTCAAGCGCGGCGTCGAGCCCGAGCTCGAATCCGCCTGGCTCTTCAAGATCGCCCACAACGTCTGCCTGTCCCGCCGCCGTTCCTCGTGGCGTCGTGGCCGAGTCGAGTCGCCGGCCGACTTCGAGCTCGTCGAGGAGCTTACGCCCGCGCCGTCGCGCCGCGCGGACGAGCTGATCGGCCTTCAGGACGTGCTCGAACAGATGCCGGAGTCCCAGCGCCGCGCGATCCTGCTGCGCGAGTGGCAGGGGCTCTCCTACCGGGAGATCGGCGACGAGCTCGAGGTCTCGCAGGCCGCGGTGGAGACGCTGATCTTCCGCGCGCGTCGCGCGCTCGCGGCCGGGCTCGAGCAGCCGCCGGTCGCCAAGCGTCGCGCCGCCCGTGCGCTCGACTGGGGCAATCTCATCGCCGGCGCCAAGTCGCTGCTCCTCGGCGGCAGCGCGGCCGCGAAGGTTGCGGCGACCGTTGCAGCGGTAAGCGCGACGACCGTGGTTGCGGCCGAGCCGGTCGTCAACCACCGCGGACACCACCAGCCGACGCCGGCGCGAAGCGTCCCGCATGCGAAGCAGGAGGTCAAGGCTCTGATCGTTCATCCGGCGCCGGCCGTTGCGGCCGTCGTTCCATCGGCTTCGCGCACGATCGCCGCAGTGCCGCGGCGACACTGGGCGACGAGGCAGCCGGCGCATGCCCGTCCGCTGCTCGCTCCCAAAGCTCCTGCCGCTCAGACGGTCGTGAAGGAGCGGCAGCCCGCTGCGCCGCTCGTGAAGCACCAGCACCCCGCTCCGCCCGCAAAGGGGGTTCGTCCGAAGGGCGACACCGGGAAGTCCAACACCCGCGGCATGGCGACCGTCCACCAGACCAAGCGCCCGAGCGGCACCTCGAGCGCGCGCGGTGCCAAGAAGGCCCGCGGCGCCGCGAGAAGCGCGACGGCTCCGTCCAAGGGGCGCTCGTGGAAGAAGACCGACACCCCGGCTCCTACACCTGCGATCGCATCGAGCCCGGCCGGCGACCCGCAGAAGTCCACGGCTGCGAACAAGCCCGGTGACGAGGAGGGCAGCAATCTAGGCTGACGCGGTGCGTGTCGGTCTCGTCTGTCCCTACTCCTGGAGCGTTCCCGGCGGCGTGCAGAGCCACGTTGCGGGTCTGGGGGCGGCGTTGCAGGCGCTCAGCGTCGAGACGGAGATCCTCGCGCCGGAGGGCGGTGACGTCCCGCTCGGTCGGGGCCTCCCGATCCCGAGCAACGGCTCGGTTCAGCGTGTTGCGCTGTCGCCGGCGACGGTCGCGCGCACGGCCCGGGCGGTGCGGCGCCGCGGCTACGACGTCGTGCACCTCCACGAGCCGATGCTCCCCGCTGTCTGCCTGACCGCGGTCGCTGCGGCGCGTGTCCCCATCGTCGCGACCTTCCACATGTACCGCCGCGCACTCCTCTGGTACGCGGTCTTCGCGCCGGTCGTTCGTGCCGCCGCGCGGCGGCTCGACGCGTGCATCGCTGTTTCGCCGGCCGCCGCCGAGTACGCGCGCCGCGGCACCGGGCGCGAGGCGGAGATCGTCCCGAACGGGATCGACTACGAGGCGCTCGCCTCGCTCGAGCCCGAGCGTGCGGGAAGGCGGATCCTCTTCATCGGCCGCGACGAGCCGCGGAAAGGGCTGAGCGTGCTGCGCGACGCGCACCGGCGGCTGCCGGCAGACGTCGAGCTCAGCCTCGTCGGCGGCGGACACGCCCAGGCGTCAGACACCGAACTGCGGCGAGAGCTGGCCCGGGCGGACGTGCTTGCCGCGCCGTCGCTCAGGGGTGAGAGCTTCGGCCTCGTCCTCGCCGAGGCCATGGCGGCGGGCGTGCCCGTCGTCGCGAGCGACATCGCGGGCTACCGCGAGGTGCTCACCGCCGGCGGCGTGCTCGTTCCCCCGGGGGATGCGGGCGCGCTTGCCGGGGCGCTCGGCCGTCTACTGAACGACGCGGGCGAGCGCGAGCGGCTTTCGGCCGCAGGACGACGCGAAGCCTCGCGCTATGCGTGGCCTCGCGTCGCAGAGCGGGTGCTCGAGATCTACCGCCGAGTGGCTTAGGCTGCCCAGACGAGCTCGTCGCCGAGCTCGAGCTGTAGGCGGTGGAGCGCCTCGGACTCGAGCTGGCGGACGCGCTCGCGCGTCAGGCCGAGCTCCTTGCCGATCGTCTCGAGCGACGCAGACTCGCCGCCGAAGCCGAAGCGGAGCTCGATGATCCGGCGCTGCCGATCGGGCAGGTCGGCGACCGCGCGCTGGATGCGCTGGCGCCGGACTGCATCGACGGCCTCCTCGGCCGGGTCCGCAGCGGACTCGTCGGCGAAGAGATCGCCGAGCTCGGAGTCGCCGTCGGAGCCGAGGCCCTGGTTCAGCGAGATCGAGTCGACCGCGTCGAGTGCCTCGACGACGTGCTCGGGCTTGAGGCGGGTCGCCTCGGCGAGCTCGTCGATCGTCGCCTCGCGGCCGAGCTTCGCCTGAAGCTCCGCCGAGGCCCGGTTCAGCTTGATCCGCCGCTCCTGGACGTGCACCGGGATGCGGATCGTCTTCGACTGATTCGCGACCGCGCGCTGGCAGGCCTGGCGGATCCACCAGGTCGCGTAGGTCGAGAACTTGTAGCCCTTGCGCCAGTCGAACTTCTCGGCGGCGCGGTTCAGGCCGATGACGCCCTCCTGGATGAGGTCCAGCAGTGGCACGTCATGGCCCTGGTAGCGCTTCGCGATCGAGACGACGAGGCGGAGGTTCGAGTTGATCATCCGCTCCTTCGCGGCGGCGTCGCCGCGCTCGATGCGCTTCGCCAGGTGCACCTCGTCGGCCGCGGTCAGCAGCTTGTGCCGGCCGGCCGCGTCCATGAAGAGCTGTAGGGGATCGAGGGTGCCGCCCGACGCGGCCGGCGCGTGGCCGGTCTTCGGGGCAGCCTCGGCGCGCACGATGACGTCGCGCTCTTCGAGCGCGGTTCGCAGCGCCGTGAGCTCGTCCTCGGAGAGGTCGTGCTCGTCGGAGAACGCCACGAGCTCCTTCTCGTCGACAAAACCGCGCTCGGCGGCCTCCTCGACGAGGCGCTCGGCAGGCGTGAGATCGTGCAGGTGAATCGTTCCGGTCAGTTGAATCCCTTTCTCGGTCGTAGGCGGGCCGCTGGGCGGCGGCCATCCGTGGCACCGGCGCGCGGTTGGTTTCCGCGACGGACCGGTCGGCCATCTGAGTTATAGAACGCAATTGCGCCCGAGTCCATTCCGAAACATCGCAAATTTGCGATTTCCTTACAGCCTGAAAACAGGCTGATCGCCCCTTCGGGGCGGCGCTAGAATCCCGAAAACCGTGCCGACGTAGCTCAGCTGGTAGAGCACATCACTCGTAATGATGGGGTCCGCGGTTCGAATCCGCGCGTCGGCTCCTCGGAAAAGGCTCGTTTTTGCGGGCCTTTTCTCTTAGGCGCGCTTTGTGGTGGGAGTGCGCCCCGGCCGCTTCGCGCCCGGCTTCCGGCGGCCGTTTCCACTTCCGTTTCTCACCGCCGCTGCCTTCGCGGCCAGAGACGCGTCGAGATCGGCAGCGGCCGGCTGGGCAATGACAGGCGTTCGGCAGTACGGGCAGACTTGCCAGAGCGGCTCGAGCGGCGCCGCACAGTGGGCGCAGGGCTCCTTGAGGTGCGTCGTGCAGACGGGGCAGACGAGGAACGCGGGCTCGACCGGGCTGCGGCAGACCGGGCATTGCGGCTGCCGCCGGGTGATCCGGCTCTCGAGCGCACGCAGCTCCACCTCCCGGGACCGCACCTCGTCGAGGGTCTCCGGCGGCCGGAACAGGAGGTAGACGACCGGGCCGATGAACGGCACGAGGCCGAGCAGGGTGGCGGTCGCGACGAGCCACGGATCGTCGATCCGGCGCCTGGCGTCCCGGTGCGTCCAGTAGGCGAGGCCGAGCCAGAAGAGGACGACGAAGAAGAGTGCGACGTTTCGCGCGACGATGAACCCGGTCGAGTGGAAGAAGTCGTGGAGCGACCCGAAGGCGGACATGAGGAGGGTTCTCGACCCGTTCACGCGACACGATCTCCCCTCCGGCGGCGGCAAAGAAACCCCGGACGCGAAATGCCCACGTCCCGCTAGTGTCCAGCGCGCATGCGGCCGCAACCCTCTCTGCCTTCGCGAAGGCGGCTCCGTTGAACGAACAGGCCGTGACCTGCATTTACCGCGCCTACGAGGACGGGACACTCGTCGCGACGGGCCGGCTGATGCTCGAAGGGCTTCCGAGCATCGGCGAGGAGGTTGCGCTGAACGGGCGGCCGCACGTCGTGCGGGCGGTCGATTTCGGCGACGGCGAGCACGTGTTGACGCTCGAGTCCCGCACCTAACACGGCGCTCACGGGTGTGCCGGTACCGTCCGCGCGTGCTCCGGGGGTTCGGCGCGGTCTTCGTTGCAGCGTTCGCGCTGCTGGCAGCCGTGCCCGCGCAAGCTTCGGCCGGCGCGCAGTTCGGCATCCAGGACGACGCATGGCTCATGTACGGGCCTGGAACGCTGACCGAGCGCGTGACGACGATCCAGAGTCTCGGCGCGGGTCTCGTGCGCTTCACGCTGCGCTGGGACCGTGTCTCGCCGTCGAAGCCTGCGGACGTCCGCGATCCGGATGATCCCACCTACAACTGGGGCGTATCGGGCGAGGTGCTCGACGCGCTGCACGAGCGCGGGATCCCGGTCCTCCTGACCCTCTACGGCTCGCCGCGCTGGGCGAACGGCGGCGGCGGGCCCAATGTGCTGCCGACGAGCGACTTCGGCGACTTCGCCACGGCGGCAGCGGCGAGGTTCCCGTGGATCCGCCTGTGGACCGCCTGGAACGAGCCGAACACGCGCACCTTCTCGTCACCCGTCTCGCCGAGCGCGTACGTGACGCAGGTGCTGAACCCGGCCTATACGGCGCTTCACGCCGCGTCACGTGCGAACCGCGTCGCGGGCGGAGTCACGTCGCCGCGCAAGACGCCAACGGGGATGTCGCCGCTCGCCTTCCTCCAGGGGATGCAGGCCGCGCACGCGCGGCTCGACGCGTACGCGCAGAACCCCTATCCGCTCAGCCGGGTCGAGACGCCGTCCCGCGACTCGTGCTCGACATGCGGCTATTTCACGATGGCGCGGCTGGCTGAGATCCGCTCGTATGTCACGCGCGCCTTCGGGCCGAAGCCGATCTGGCTGACCGAGTACGGGTACCAGACGAATCCGCCGGACACGCTCCTCGGGGTCTCCGAGGCGCTGCAGGCGAAGTACATCGGCGACGCGGCGCTGCGCGTCTGGCAGCAGCGCGGCGTGACGATGCTCATCCAGTTCCTCGTTCGCGACGAGCCCAATGTCGGTAACTGGCAGAGCGGGCTTCTCACCGTGGGTGGCGTCGCGAAGCTCTCGTATCACGCGTTCGCCCTGCCGCTCGCGCAGGTGTCTCGCCACGGGTCGAGCGTGGTGCTCTGGGGCCAGGTGCGCCCGGGTTCGGGGCGACGAAGATACGTGCTGCAGCGCTCTGTCGGCGCCGGGTGGCGTCCGATCGGCGCGTCGGCGCGGACGAGCGCCGGCGGAGTCTTCATGCGTACCGTTACGCTGCCGCGCGGCGCGCGCGTCCGCATCTCGGCCCTCGCAGTCGGCTGGACCAGCCCGCCGCTCCGCCTCTCCTAGAGACTGCGCGGGTCGTGGACACCGCGCTGCGCATCGTGCACCTGCTGGCGGCGATCGTCTGGGCCGGCGGGACGATCGCGCTCGTCTTCGTCGCCGTACCGCCCGTGCAGCGGCTCGAAGGGGACGTGCGTGGCCGTCTTCTGCGCGAGTTCGGACAGCGCTGGCGTCCGATCGGCTGGAGCGCGCTCGGGATCGCCGTCCTCACCGGCGCCGTGATCGCGAGCCGCGAGGGCGCCTTCGACACGACCCCGGAGCGTTTCGACGTCGTGCTCGCGGTGAAGGGCGCTCTCGTCGGGCTCCTCGTCGCCGGCGCCTACCTGCACGACTACGTGCTCGGTCCCGGCCTTGCTCGGCAGATCAGGGAGGGACTTCCGCAGACGCGGCGGCCGCTCCTGACGGCGATCGGACGCGCGAACCTCCTCCTCACCGTCGCCATCCCCGTCCTCGGCGCTCTCCTGAGCGAGTTTCTCCAGGGCTGACCGCGAGCAGAACGGAGTCGCCTTGCAGGACGACGCCGATCTCGCCGCGCTCGTCGCGCTTCGCCGCGCCCGGCGCCGGCGGCGCCGCACGCCCGGGAGGCGCCCGCTCGTGGTTGCTCTCGTTGCGACGTGCGCGGTGCTCGTGGCCGTGCTCACTGGCGCTGCGATCACCGGGCGGGCCGTCATCTTCGGCGCCTGCGACCTGCATTCGCTGCGCCCGGTGACGCTTGGCGAGAACTCGTTTCTCTATGCCTCCGACGGCAGCCTGCTCGGCGTCGTGCCGTCGACGACGAACCGGCAGCCGCTGCGGCTCGACCGGATGTCGCCGTGGCTGCCCAAGGCGACCGTCGCGATCGAGGACAACCGGTTCTGGGAGCACGGCGCGCTCGACTACCAGGGCATCGCCCGCGCGTTCTACGAGAACGCGACCGCGGGACGGATCGTGCAGGGCGGCTCCACGATCACGCAGCAGCTCGTCCGCAACCTCTACATCGGGAAGGCGGAGCGCACGTTCGCCCGGAAGGTGAAGGAGGCATGCCTGGCCGAGAAGCTCGCGAAGATCTGGACGAAGAAGCAGATCCTCGCCGCGTATCTCAACGAGGTGTTCTACGGACGCCACGCCTATGGCGCGCAGGCCGGAGCGCAGACGTTCTTCTCCACGGACGCGCGCCGGCTCACGCTGCCGCAGGCGGCGCTCATCGCCGGCCTGCCCCAGGCGCCGTCGCAATACGATCCCGTCGCGCATCCCGACCGCGCGCTCGATCGCCGTGACGAGGTGCTGCGCGCGATGCTCCTGCACGGCGACATCGCCGCCGGCGAATACGCCGCGGCGGTAGCCGCGCCGCTCGGCTTGCAACTCGGCTCGCTTTACATCGCGCAGCGCCAGCCGAACTTCTTCGGCTGGGCCGCGACGCAGCTCGTCAAGCGGTTCGGCGCTCGTCGGGTCGAGGCGGGCGGACTGCAGGTGCGCACGACCCTCGATCCGAGGATGCAGTACGCGGCCCGCTCGGCGGTGAGGAGTGTGCTCCGTGAGAAATACGATCCCGCGGCCGCGCTCGTGGCGATCGACCCGCGCACCGGCGCGGTGAGGGCGATGATCTCGTACCTGCCCGACGGGCGTCGGATGAAGTTCAACCTCGCGTGGCAAAGCACTCGCACGACGGGGAGCGCCTTCAAGCCGATCGCCCTCACCGCGGCGATGAGCCAGGGCGTCTCCATTACGACCGGCCTGTCAGGGCCGTCCTCGCTCACGATCACCGATCCGAAGTGCGCGACGAACGGTGTGCCGTGGACGGTCCACAACTACGCCGACGAGTCCGGCGGCTACATGTCGCTGCTCGACGCGACCGCGCATTCGGTGAACACGATCTTCGCGCAGCTCGTCGACATCATCGGCCCGGAGAACGTCGTGAAGACCGCACGTAAGCTCGGGATCAGGTCGCCGCTGCAGCCGGTGTGCTCGATCGGCCTCGGCACCCAGGCGGTGAACCCGCTCGAGATGACGAACGCCTACGCGACGCTCGCGGCCCGCGGCGTGCACCGCGACCCGCAGGCCTTCGAGGTCGTGCGCGGGCCAGAAGGCGGTGTGATCGGGAAGCTCAACGCGCCAGGTGCGCAGACGATCGAACGGAACGTCGCCGACCTCGTGACGTACGCACTCGAAGGCGTCGTCACCCACGGCACCGGCACCGCCGCGTACTTCGGCCGGCCGGCCGCGGGGAAGACCGGCACCGCGGAGAACTACGTCGACGCGTGGTTCTGCGGCTACGTCCCGCAGCTCGCAGCCTGCGTCTGGATCGGCTACCCGAAGGCGGAGATCCCGCTCTACGGCGTCGAAGGCTGGAGCGCCGTCTTCGGCGGCTCGCTCCCCGCGATGATCTGGAACCGCTTCATGTCGGAGGCCGTCAAGAAGCTGCCGATCAAGGGCTTCGTGTATCCGCAGTTCACGGGCCACACGGTCTCCTCGCCGTACTCGTACATTCCGACGTACACGCCGTCGACGACGACCGAGACGACGTCCAAGCCGGTACCGCAGCCGAAGCAGAAGCCGGCGCCGCCCACTGCGGCACCGCCGCCGACATCACCGCCGCCGCCGACCGAGCCGCCGCCCGCGACCACGATCGGCGAGGCTGGCCAGTAGACCGCGGGCCCCGACTAGATCTGCCAGAGCCCGTCGGCGATTACTGGCACGCGCTTGCCCTTCGTGGTCAGACCCGTGACCTCGAAGTCGGGGCCGCCGATCATCACGTCGAGGTGGACGGTCGAGCGGTTGAGGCCGCGCGTTCCGTCCGCGCGCGTGCCGCCGAAGCCGGCGCCGAAGGCGATGTGCGCAGCGGCGTTCTCGTCCATCAGCGTGTGGAAGTACGTGCGGCCGCTCTGTCCGATGCGCGACGTCGAGTCGACGAGTGCGACCTCGCCGAGACGACGGCCGTTGCCCGTCGGATCGCTGTCGATGTACGCGGCGACGAAGTCGCGGTCCTTCTTGCTGTCCGCGTCGAGGCGCACGAGCTTGCCGCTCCGGAACTCGCCGCGCAGGCCCTCGATCAGACGACCCTGGAACGAAAGCGGGAACGTGCATGCGAACGTGCCCTCGGTCGCCGTCGCGTGCGGGCTCGTGAACGTCTCCTCGGTCGGCATGTTCGGCGCGATCTTCACGCCGGAGGGCGTCTCCTCCTGGCCGCCGAGCCAGCGCGTCCCCGCCGAGAGGCCGATGTCGAGCTCGGTGCCGGGCCCGCGGAGCTCGAGCGCGGTGAGGCCGAGCTTCGTGAGCTTCGCGCCGCGCCGGGCGAGCGCGCGGACATGGTTCAGCCACCCGGTCGAGCCCTTCCCGTCCGCGTCGGTGAGCCGGCAGAACCAGAGGAAGTCCTGTGCGAGGCGGCGCTTCCCCTCGAGCGCCGGCAGATCGGGGTAGACCTGGCCGGCCCAGTAGTCGGTCGGCCAGCCGGCGCCGGTCCATCGTGCACGCAGGTCGAGGTTGGCGCGCCGGAAGGCCGCCGTCTGCTGCGCCGTGCGCGCGAGGTCGACGCCGATGCGCTTCGGCGGGATCCCGTCGAGGTAGCCCGGCTCGCTCTCGCCGGTGATCGCGGCGCGCGCGCCGTGCGGCTTGACGAGCTCCTGCATCCGGCGCTTCGACCACGGCGGTACGACGCCGAGCGCCGCGTCGCGTCCGTGCAGAAGGCGCGCGCGTGAAACGAGTGGGTCGTAGTACTGGAGCTCGACGAGGTCCGCGCCGGCCCGGTAACCCGCCTCGACGACGGCGACGGCAAGCTCGCGATGCGCGGGCTCCGCCTGCACGATCAGCGTCTCACCCGTCGTCACTCCGAGCGACGCCTTCACGATGGCGTCGGCGTAGCGTCGGAGCTGCGCCGGCTCGAGTATCTGCCCGTCGTCCACGGCCGGGACGGTAGCTGGCTACCGCCTGGCTCGCGCTAAAGAGCCGCGGAGAGAGCCTGGTCGAGGGACTCGTGTACCGCGAAGTGCCGATCGAGGCCCGAAATCTCGAGCGCCCGCCGTGTCTCGAGCCCGGGTGCTGCGAGCAGGAAGCCGCGGCGGTTCGCCAACCGCGTGCGCGCCTCGATGAGGACCCCGAGTGCAGTCGAGTCGATGAACCTCACTGCGCTCAGGTCGACGATCAGCCGCTCGGGCGCCTCGGCGCAGCACGCGAGCAGCGCTTCGCGGACCTCGTGCGCGTTGTAGAGGTCGAGCTCGCCTGCGAGAGCCACGACGACGGCGCCGTCGCTTCGCTGGATTCCGGCGACAGGATCCTCGCGGATCCCGGACGTCTCGTCCTGCGACGGTCCGCTCCCCTCGGCCACGACCCCGCTCCTTTCCTCCGCGTCAGGTGCGGCGACCCCCCCGCCGCGCCACGAGATTCAAGCATCGCTGCAGTTTGGCTGCAAACGAGGCTCCTATGCTTGACGGCATGGAAGTTGCAGAGGTCGCTGCGAGAGCCGCGGGGGAGAACTTCCCCGTCGGCTCGATTCTCTTTCCCCGCTCGCTGCGCCCGCATGTGCGCGCGCTCTACTGCTACGCGCGGCTCGTCGACGAGCTCGGGGATGCCTATGAGGGCGACCGGCTGGCAGCACTCGACGAGCTGGAGGCCGAGGTCGAGCTCGCTTTCGACGGCGAGCCGACCTGGCCGGTGCTGCGGAATGTGCAGCCGACGGTGCGCGAGTTCGACCTGCCGCGAGAGCCGTTCCTGCGCCTCATCGAGGCAAACCGGATCGACCAGCGTGTCGCCGAATACGAGACGTGGGACGATGTGAAGCACTACTGCGTGCACTCCGCCGATCCGTGCGGTCGCCTCGTCCTCGGCGTGCTGCGGCGGCTCGACGACGCCGAGCTCGTCGCGGCCAGTGACTCGGTCTGCACGGGGCTCCAGCTCGTCAACTTCCTGCAGGACGTGCCGCGTGACCTCGAGCTCGGGCGTGTCTACCTGCCGGCGGAAGACCGGCGCCGCTTCGGCGTGTCTGCGCTCGACCGGCCGAGCGACGAGCTGCGATCGCTGCTGCGTTTCGAGGCGGAGCGCGCTGCGACGCTGCTCCGGGCGGGCGACCTCCTGCGCGCACGGATCGGTGGGCGACTGGGCCGCGCCGTCGGGCTCTTCGCGCGCGGCGGGCTCGCCGCGCTCGAGGCGCTCGAGTCGGCGGGCTGGGACGTGTTCACGCAGCGGCCGAAGCCTTCGCGGGCGCGGCTCGCACGCGAGGCCGCCTGGGTCCTCGTGCGAGGGCGTAGGCTCGACGGAGCCCGTCAAGGAGCGGAGGCGCCGGCTTTGCCGGCGCCGGAGCGGGATGCATGAGTACGGCAATCGATGAGGCGTACGCGGAGGTCCAGCGCGTCACGCGGGCGCGGGCGAAGAACTTCGCGTACGGGATCATGGTGCTCCCGCGCGAGAAGCGGCGTGCGATCGCCGCGATCTACGCGTACGCGCGCGAGGTGGACGACGTCGCCGACGGCGACCTTCCTGTAGAGGAGAAGCGGCGGCGGCTCGAAGCGCTGCGCGTGTCGCTCGACGGGGCGCCGTCGGGCGCGACCTCGATTGCGCTGGACCACGCGCGCTCGCGGTTCGGCATTCCGCGCGATGCGCTGTCGGCGCTCGTTGACGGCGGCCTGCAGGATCTCGAGCAGACGCGTTACGCGACGTTCGACGACCTGCGCGGCTATTGCGAGAAGGTTGCCGGCGCCGTTGGCGTCGCGTGCATCGCTGTCTACGGCTCGGACGACCAGGAGCGCGCATTGACGCTCGGGATCGCGCTGCAGCTGATCAACATCATGCGCGACGTCGCGGAGGACGAGGCGCTCGGCCGCGTGTACCTGCCGCAGGACGAACTGGCACGCTTCGGCGTGACGGAGCTCGCAGTGTCCCTGCAGTGGCGCGAGCTGATGGCGTTCCAAGCGCAGCGGGCGCGTGCGCACCTCGAGGAGGGCCTGCACCTGCTCGACTCCCTCGACCGGCGCAGCGCGCTTTGTGTCTCGACGTTCGCCGGCCTCTACCGCGGCCAGCTCGACCGGATGGAGGCGAACGGCTTCGACGTGTTCGGCGCCTCGTGCCGGCTGTCGACGCCGGCGAAGCTCGCCGTCGTGGCACGAGGGCTGCGCCGGTGAGGCTCGCGGTCGTCGGCGGGGGACTCGCAGGGCTCAGCGCGGCCCTCGAGCTCGTCGACGCAGGGGCTGACGTGACGGTGTACGAGGCGCGTCCGACGCTGGGCGGTGCGGTGCAAACGCTTCCGGAGCGCGAAGGCGATCCCGACCCGCCGCCGGACAACGGCCAGCACATCGCGCTCGGCTGCTTCACCGAGTACCTCCGCTTCCTCGACCGGATCGGCGAGGGCGGGTCGTACCTGCGCACGCGGCTCGCCCTTCCGGTCGTCGCCGAGGACGGTTCGGTCTCGTCGATCAAGCCGAGCCTGCCGGCGCTCGTGTCGTATGCGCACCTCCCGCTCCGCGACCGCCTGCGGATCCCCGTCGTCACGGCGCGCTGCCGCGGCGCGAAAGCGCAAAGCGGTGAGACGTTCGGGGCGTTGCTGCGCAGGCTGGGGGCATCGGATGCGGCGATCGAGCGCTTCTGGGACGTCTTCATCCGGCCGGCGCTCAACCTGCGCACCGACGAGGTCGACGCGCAAGCAGGCCTCTTCACCGTGCGCACGGCGCTGCTCGGACGGCGCGGGAACGCGGATCTCGTTCTCCCGAGACGCCCGCTCGGCGCGATGCACGGCGACGCCGCAGGCCGCATTCTCGGCGACCGAGTGCATCTCGGCGAGCGGGTCGAGTCGCTCGACGACCTCGACGCGGATGGGGTCGTCCTCGCGGTCCCGGCGCGCGAGAGTGCGCGCCTCCTCGGCGAGCCGGCCCCGGAGCTCGAGGACTCGCCGATCGTCAGCGTGCATCTCTGGTTCGACCGGATGCTGCTTGCGACACCGTTGGCGGCGCTGCTCGGCTCCGACGCGCACTGGGTCTTCGACCGCGGCGCGCTCACTGGGCACGAGCCGGAGCGGGGTCAGTACCTCACGGTCGTCTCGAGCGGCGTGCCCGAGCTCCTCGAGGTGCGCGGTCGCGAGCTGGTCGAGCGGATCGCCGGTCAGCTGACCGCCCGGCTCGGCACGGCTGAGCTGCTCTGGTCGCGCGTGAGCCGCGAGCCGTACGCGACGATCGCGCTGCGGCCGGGCGTTGCTCGTCCGGGCGTCGAGACCGGCCGCCCGGACGTCGTCCGGGCGGGCGCGTGGACCGACACCGGCTGGCCTGCGACGATGGAGAGCGCGGTGCGGAGCGGACGCGCGGCGGCTCAGCACGTCTTGAGCATCGTTTCAGCGAGAGTTACGGCATGACGGCGACGGCCGAGCTCACGGCGCTCGATCAGGCGATCGATCGCGGCACACGCCGTCTGCTCGAGCTGCAGCGGCCCGACGGGGTATGGGTGGGAGAGCTCGAGTCGAACGTGACGATGACGGCGCAGCACCTCTTCTGGAATCACGCGCTCGGCCTGCGCACGCGGGGGCTCGACCGCGGGATCGCGAACGAGCTCCTCGCGCGGATGCGCGCCGACGGAACGTGGTCGATCTGGTTCGAAGGCCCTGCGGATCTCTCGACGTCGATCGAGGCGTATGTCGCGCTGCGCATGTGCGGCGTCGATTCGGGCCCGGAGGCGATCGCGTACATCCAGCGCGAAGGCGGCATCCCGAAGGCGCGCCTCTTCACGAAGTGCTTCCTCGCGGTCCTCGGGCACTGGCCGTGGCAGCGCATGGTTCCGATCCCGCCGGAGCTCGTGCTCCTCCCGCCGTCGGGGCCGTTCTCGATCTACAACTTCTCGTGCTGGGCCCGGCAGACGTTTGTTGCGCTCTCGGTCGCCCAGTCGCTGCGGCCCGTGCGTCACGCGGACATCGACCTGTCGGCGATCGGCGCGATCCCCGGACGCACGCGTCCGCCGGCGCGTCCGAACGCATTGCGTCGCAAAGCGCTGCGCACCGCAGAGCGGTGGATCCGTGCGCATCAGGAGGCCGACGGTTCCTGGGGCGGTATCCAGCCGCCGTGGGTGTGGGGAATCATCGCGCTCGCTGCGCTCGGCCACGGCTTCGAGGACGACACCTTGCGCCGCGCGGTCGAGGGCTGGGAGGGCTTCATGGTGCGCGACGGCGACCGCCTTCGTCCCGAGGCGTGCCAGTCGCCGGTGTGGGACACCGGCCTCGCGGTGCTCGGGCTGCGAGCGTGTGGCGTTGCGGCCGATCATCCGCAACTGCGCGCGGCGGGCGCGTACCTGCTCGGCCAGGAGGTGACGGTCAAGGGCGACTGGTCGATCCGCGTTCCCGACCTCGCGCCGGGCGGCTGGGCGTTCGAGTACGAGAACGATCTCTATCCGGACACCGACGACGCGGCGGTGATCTCGCTCGCGCTGCGCCGGCTGGACATCGGCGACGATGCGGTCCGGCGCGGGCTCGACTGGCTCGTCGGCATGCAGTCCCGCGGCGGCGGCTGGGGTGCATTCGACGTGGACAACCAGGCGATGTGGCTCTACAAGGTGCCGTTCTGCGACTTCGGCAAGGTGACCGATGAGCCGAGCGCGGACGTGACCGCGCACGCGCTCGAGACGCTGGGCCAGGAGGACGGCTACGACGTTGCCGTCGAGCGGGGCCTCGGGTGGCTGCTCGCGGAGCAGGAGGAGGACGGCTCGTGGTTCGGGCGCTGGGGCGTCAACCACCTCTACGGGACCGGCGCGGCGCTGCCGGCGCTCGAGGCGTGCGGTGTTTCCTCCGATCATCCTGCAATGCGACGTGCCGTCGCCTGGCTCGACTCGGTGCAACAGGAGCACGGCGGCTTCGGCGAGGACGTCCGTTCGTACGGCGACGCTGCGTGGCGCGGTCGCGCGTCCTTCTCGACTCCCTCACAAACTGCCTGGGCATTGCTCGGCTACGTGGCCGCAGGAAACGCTGAGGATGGAAACGCGCTAAAGGCGGCAGATTATCTTTGCGCTGTCCAGCGACCTGATGGCGACTGGGACGAGGATCACTTCACCGGCACCGGCTTCCCGCTCGATTTCATGATCCGCTACCACCTCTACCGCATCAGCTTCCCCCTGCTCGCTCTGGGCCGAATGAGAGAGAGGCTTTCTGCATGAAGTTCCCCTTGCAGTCCACCGTCACGATCGGCAAGTACGTCGCGTCCCAGCAGCGGAAAGGCGAGCGGTATCCGCTCGTGCTGATGCTCGAGCCGACGCTCGCATGCAACATCGCGTGCATCGGCTGCGGAAAGATCCGCGAGTACGAGTCCAACCGTGCGCGCCTGTCGGTCGAGGAGTGCATCGACGCGGGTGTTCAGTGCCCCGCGCCGGTCGTCTCGATCTGTGGCGGTGAGCCGCTCGTCTACAAGGGGATCGAAGAGGTCGCAGCGGGGATGCTCGAGAACAACAAGACCGTCGAGCTGTGCACGAACGCCCTTCGCCTCGAGCAGTGCCTCGACTGGTTCGAGCCGTCGCCGCGCATGACGTTCGTCGTCCACCTCGACGGCATGCGGGAGATCCACGACTACGTCTGCGACTACCCGGGGTTGTGGGACATCGCGGTCGACGCGATCAAGACGGCGCGGTCGAGGGGGTTCCGCGTCACGACGAACACGACGATCTTCAAGGAGACGGAGATCGACGACGTCATCGAGATGATGCGCTACCTCACCGACGACGTCGGCATCGACGGGATGCTCGTCGCGCCCGGCTATCAGTACTCCCAGATCGATCCGGCGCTGACGATGACGCGCGCCGAGCACGAGGAGAAGTTCCGTTCGCTCCGCACCGCCGTGCGCAAGCACGGGTACCGCTGGCTCGCAACGCCCATCTACCAGGACTTCCTCACCGGTGAGCGCAAGCTGTCCTGCGCACCGTGGGGGTCGATCACGCGCAACCCGTACGGCTGGAAGGGTCCGTGCTACCTGCTGACCGACGGGATCTTTCCGACGTACGAGGCGCTGCTCGAGGGAATGGACTGGGAGGCGTACGGACCCGGCAACGACCCGCGCTGCGAGCACTGCGGCATTCACTCCGGGTTCGAGCCGTCGGCGGCGTTCGAGTCGTCGAAGAGCCTCAGGGAGACCGTCCGGAGCATGGCGTGGACGCTGACGGGCTGACGTTCGCCTGCGCCACCAGCGCCGAAGAGCGCGTGGCGAAGCGGCTCGGCCTGCGGGCGGTGCGCGTCGGCGTGCGGGCGGCGAACGGCGTGCCGGACGCGCCCGTCGTCTCGTTCGGCCTCGCCGGCGCATTGCACGACGGTTTGCGGGTCGGCGACGTGCTCGACGCTACCCGTGTCGTCGACGAGCACGGGGCGACGCTGTGGGCGGGAAGCCCGCTGGGGGTACGCGGCGCTCGCGACGCGACCGTGCTCGCATCGGACGCGCTCGTACACGATGCAGCGGAGCGGCGTCGTCTGCACGAGGCGAGCGGCGCCGACGCCGTCGACATGGAGTCGGGCGCGCTCGCGCGGAGCGGCCGCCTCGTGGGAGTCCTGCGCGTCGTGTCCGACGGCGTGGAGAGCGCGATCGAGGGTGTCGACAAGACCGTGCACCCCGACGGGAGCACCGACGTCGTGGGACTGCTCCGTTGGGTCGCGACGAGGCGCACCGACGCCGTTCGCTCGATGAGGGACGCTGTCACCGCCTTGCGAGAGCTCGAGAAGGCGGTCGCATGAGGCGCAACCTGACTTCAGTCAGTCAGGTTGAAACCGCGTTGCGAGGGCTCGACCGATGAGCGGCCGCGTCCTCCTCGCGGCGCCGCGATCCTTCTGCGCGGGCGTCGACCGTGCGATCGAGATCGTCGAGCGGCTGCTCGAGCAGCACGGTGCCCCGGTCTACGTCCGTCACCAGATCGTCCACAACGAGCACGTCGTGCGCCGGCTCGAGCAGCTCGGCGCCGTCTTCGTCGAGGACGAGTCGGAGATCCCCGAAGGGGAGATCTGCGTGCTGTCGGCGCACGGCGTCGCGCCCGCGGTGAAGGACAACGCGCAGAAGCGCGGCCTCAAGCTTGTGGACGCGACCTGCCCGCTCGTGAACAAGGTCCACGCGGAGGCGCGCCGCTACGCCGACAGCGGGCACCTCGTCGCGCTCGTCGGCCACGCGAACCACGTCGAGGTGATCGGGACGCTCGGCGAACGGCCCGACTCGACCGTCGTCATCGAGTCGCCGGAGCAGGCGCGCGCGCTCCAGACCGACAAGCCGGTCGCGGTGATCACGCAGACGACGCTCTCGCTCGACGACGTCGCGCCGATCGTCGATGCGCTCGGCGACAGTCAGGGCGATCTTCGGCGGCCGCACGCAGACGACATCTGTTACGCGACGCAGAACCGCCAGGACGCCGTGAAGGCGATGGTCGCCGAGGGTGCAACCCTCGTCCTCGTCATCGGCTCTCAGACGAGCTCGAACGCGGTGCGCCTCGTCGAGGTCGCCCAGGCGGCAGGCGCGGAGGGGACGCTCATCGACGGTGAGTCCCGCCTCGACGAGTCGCTCATCTCCGGCCACGAGACGATCGGGCTCACGGCGGGTGCCTCGACGCCGGAGGAGCTCGTGGAGGCGGTCGCTCGCGAGCTCTCCGAGCGCGGCTTTCCGGTGCTCGAGGAGATCACCGTCGCCCGAGAGCACGTCCACTTCCGGCTCCCGAAGGAGGTCGCACGCGCATGACGAGCATCGAGGTGCCGTACTCGATCGCGGCGGCGCTGCCGACGCTGTCGGTGATGGACGTGACGAACGAGGTCGCGCAGGCGGTCGCCCGCTCTGACCGCCGTCACGGCATCGCCTACATCTCCGCGACGAGCTCGCTGTCGCTCATCCGGGTGCAGGAGCGCGAGACCGGCTTCTTCGAGGACCTCGAGAACCTGCTCGAGCGCGTCGTGCCGACCGAGACGCCCGCCCGCGCGCGCATGGTCGCCACGTTGCTCGGCACGAAGACCGAACAGGTCCCCTTCAGCGAGGGCTGCCTGTGCCTCGGACAATGGCAGCGCGTGATGCTCTTCTCCCTCGATGCAGAGCACCACAACGACTGGTCGCTCACCTTGATCGGCTAGCGCCTAGTGACAAGTTGTCACTAGGGCGGTCTGTAGGCTCGTAGTCGATGCTGGTCCTCACTCGATCGGATGTCGAGGAGCTATTGGACCTCGACGAGCTCGTCGGCGCGCTCGCGCGCGCGCACGAGGAGCTCTCTTCGGGCACGGTCTCGATGCCGCCGCGCATCGCGGCCACGAAGCCGGACGGGCTGCTCGGAGCGATGCCCGCCTATCTGCCCTCAGCAGGGCTCGGCTGCAAGCTCGTCTCGCTCTTCCCGAAGAACGCCGACCGGCCGACCCATCAGGCGGTGATCGTGCTCTTCGACCCGGAGACCGGGACGGCCGCGGCGCTCCTCGACGGGACGTACATCACCGAGATGCGCACCGCCGGTGCAGCGGCGCTCGCAGCGCGGCTGCTCGCCCGGGACGACGCGCGCGTGCTGGCGATCCTCGGGACCGGGGCGCAGGCGCGCTCCCACGTGCAGATGTTCCGGCGCGTTCGCGACTGGCAGGAGATCCGGATCGCCGGGCGGGACCCCGAGAAGACCCGCCGCCTCGCGGACGAGCTCGACCTCATCGCAGCAGCCTCCTTTGAAAAGGCCGTGCGCGGTGCCGACGTCGTGGCTGCCACGACACACGCGACGGAGCCCGTCGTGCGCGCGGAATGGGTTACCCCCGGGACGCACGTCAGCTCGGTCGGGTATGCCGCGCCCGCGTCGGAGCTCGACCCGGAGCTCGTTCGCTCCGCGACGATCGTCGTCGAGTCTCGCGACTCCTCCTTCGCGCCTCCGCCGGGCGGCGCCCCGGAGCTCGCGGGGGTCGATCCGGCCACCGTCGCGGAGCTCGGGGAGCTCGTGGCCGGCCGCAGGCGCGGGCGAACCACTCCGATCGAAATTACTCTGTACAAGTCGGTCGGCGTTGCCGTGCAGGACCTCGCCGCCGCGGCGCTCGTCCTGGCCGCGGCGCGGGAGCGGGGCGCCGGCCTCGAGATCGAGCTGGAGGAGATCCACGCATGACTGAATTCAGCCCGGGCCTCGCCGGCGTCGTCGCCTTCGAGACGGAGATCGCGGAGCCCGACAAGGAAGGCGGCGAGCTCCGGTACCGCGGGGTCAACATCGAAGAGCTCGTCGGGAAGGTTCCCTTCGAGAAGGTGTGGGGGCTCCTCGTCGACGGATCCCTCGAGCCGGGGCTCCCGGCAGCGTACTGGGAGCTCGAGTACCGGACCGGCGGCTACATGTCCGAGCTGCAGGCCGCGCTCGCGGGGCTCAGCGGCAAGTGGCAGCTCGGGCAGCTGATCGACATCGACGACGACCAGGCAAAGGAAGACCTCCGGCGCCTCTCCGCGGCGGCGCTGTCGATCGTCGCCCAGTCCGCGCGCGGCGCGGACAAGCCGCCCATCCCGAAGGAGAAGGTGATGGAGGGCGAAACGGCGGCCGAGCGGTTCCTGCTCGCGTGGCGCGGCGAGGTGATCGAGGCGCACGCGAAGGCCATCGACACGTACTGGATCTGCACGGCCGAGCACGGCCTGAACGCGTCGACGTTCACCGCACGCACCGTCGCCTCGACGGGCGCAGACTCGGGCGCGGCGCTCTCATCGGCGGTCGGCGCGCTTTCCGGTCCGCTGCACGGGGGTGCGCCGGCCCGTGTCCTGCCGATGCTCGACTCGGTTGCGGAGCTGGGCGATGCGGAAAAGTGGGTGGCAGACGCGCTGGCGCGCAAGGAGCGGATCATGGGCTTCGGACATCGCATCTACCGCGCCGAGGATCCCCGCTCACGGATCCTCAAGCAGACGGCGAAGGAGCTCGGCTCCCCGCGCGTCGAGATCGCCGAGCAGCTCGAGCAGGCCGCGCACGAGGCGATCGCGAAGAAGCACCCGGATCACTCGTACACGAACGTCGAGTTCTGGTCGGCGATCGTGCTCGACGTCGCCGAGGTCCCGCCGCAGCTCGCGCCCGCAATGTTCGCGTGCTCGCGCACCGCAGGCTGGTCGGCGCACATCCTCGAGCAGAAGCGCCTCGGCGTGCTCGTGCGCCCGTCGGCGAAGTACGTCGGGCCGGGCGCTAGGTCGCTGCAGGAGGTCTGAGCTCGCCCGCCTCGATTCGCATCGGCAGCCGGTTCGGCGCCGGTGCGAGCGGGCATGCCCACGCGTCGTCCCACGCGCACGACGGATTGAAAGCGAAATTGAAGTCGAGCACGAGCGTGTCGAGGGTCCCCCCGAGGTCGGCTCCCTTCACCGTGTCGAGCAGGTAACGGCCCGGGGCGTAGGTCTCGTTCCCGCTCGTCTCGTCGCCGAACGGGAGGAAGATGCCGCCGCCGTACGTGGAGAGCCAGTAGAGCTCGAGCTCGTGGTCGTCGAACCGCGCCACGCCGAAGCGCGTAAAGCGCGTGAAACTGCCCGCGCTGCCGGAAAGCTCGAGCTTCGCGGGCTCGGTCGGGACGACCGACGCGACGAAGCGGAGCGCCGCGTCGTACGGGAAATACGCCGGCTTGCCTCCGACGCGGGGCGACTGCGGATGCAATGCGTAGAGCTCCGCCCGGACGCTGCACCAGTTCTCCCATGCCGACGCGGGATCGTCGGCTGCGCGGATCTCGGCGTAGAGCGCAAAGATCCGCCGCTTCCAGTCGAGGAGGTCGAGCTGGTCCACATCCGCTTATACGCTGTCGGGAAGCGATGGATTCCCTGCTCGCCTACCGCGATCGCTTCCCGATCCTCGGCGACTGCACGTACCTGATCAACCATTCGCTCGCCGCCATGCCGGCCGCCGCAGAGGACCGCCTGCTCGAGTACGCACGCATGTGGCGCGAGCGCGGCATCCGAGCGTGGGGCGAAGGCTGGTGGGAGATGCCGGTCACGGTCGGGGACCAGATCGGCCGGATCATCGGCGCTCCTCCGGGCAGCACGGTCATGCACCAGAACGTGACGGTCGCGGAGATGGTCGTGCTCTCGTGCTTCAGGGAGCCCGGCGCCCGCAACCGGGTCGTGTACGAAGAGGCGAACTTCCCGTCGGTGCGCTACCTCTACCAGGCGCAGCCCGACCTCGAGGTCGCCGCCGTCGAGGACGATGCGGCGATCGTCGACGCGATCGACGAGCGGACAATGCTCGTTCCGGTCTCGCACGTCCTGTTCAAGAACGCGGAGATCCAGGACGTCGGGCCGATCATCCGCCGTGCGCACGAAGCCGGCGCGTACGTCGTGCTCGACTGCTACCAGTCCGCGGGCGTCGTCCCGCTCGACGTGAGCGAGCTCGACGTCGACTTTGCCGTCGGCGGCAGCGTGAAGTGGCTGTGCGGCGGGCCCGGCGCCGGCTGGCTCTACGTCCGTCCGGACCTTGCGGAGAGGCTGGAGCCGACGTTCGTCGGGTGGCAGGGACACGCGCGGCCGTTCGCGTTCGAGCCCGAGCTCGAGTATGCGGACGGAGCACGCCGCTTTCTCACGGGCACGCCGAACGTTCCCGCGCTGTACGCGGCGACCGCCGGCTACGACGTGATCGAGGAGGTCGGAGTCGAGCGCATCCGCAAGCGCTCGCTGGCGCTCACACAGCTCCTGATCGACCTGCTCGAGGCCGCAGGCTTCGAGATCGGCAGCCCGCGCGAGCCGAAGCGCCGCGGCGGCACCGTGCTCGTGCGCACGCCCGACGACGCAGCCGTGCACCGGGAGCTCGGCGAGCGCGGGATCATCTGCGACTTCCGACCGGACGCCGGCGTGCGTCTCGGCCCTCATTTCTTCAACAGCGAGGACGAGTTGCGCCACACCGTCGAACAGCTGGCCGAGATCGTGGAAAGCGGCGCCTACGCCCGCCATTCGGGCGCCCCGGCCCGGTTCTGAGGCCCCGTAACGGCGGGTCTCGTACACCTTCGGGGGATCAGGCGATCCCGGCCCTCGGCCGAATCTGTGATTCGTGCACCGGTTTGCGGCAACGATGGCTGTGGTCGCCGCCGCGCTCGGCCTGGCCGGCACCGCTTCCGCCTCGCAGCTGATCGCGCGAAACGCTACCGGCGTGAAGATCGCGGTGAACGGCAAGGGCGAAGCCCTGGTCACCTATCACCTCGGTGCGAGGGTCCGCCGCGTGCTCGTCTGGGGCGCGATCAACGCGCGCCCGCCCGCGGAGGGGACGCGCCAGGTCGAGTTCAAGGTCGACTACTCGGGCGGCTGGCACTCACGCAAGACGACGAAGTTCTCCGGCGCCTGCGGCCGCTACGACGGCCCTGCGCTGCCGAACGTCGTCGCCGCCTGCAAGGCGCCCGACGGGACGTACTGGGCCGCGCAGAGCTGGGGTCGTCCCCTGCCGAACCTCGGCTTCACGCCCTGGACGGCAGAGCTCCGCCAGCAATGGCTCGAGGTCTCGCACTGGAGCGGCGAGGTCGCCACGTTCGAGATCGGCTCGGGCTGGGTGTACGGCGGCCGGTTCCAGCAGGTCTTCGGCCGGCTCACGTACCAGGGCGAGCCCGTCTACGGCTTCGGTACGACACGCTTCGGCGCGCCGACGGACGGCTTCGGCCGGCTCGTCTATCTCGACACGTACAACTCGATGTACGGCCCGGGCTGGAAGCGAGAGAACTCGTTCGTCCCGCACAACCCGACCGGCGTCTTCTGCTACGGCTTCTATTCGTTCGACCCGACAAAAGGCGGCTACAAGCATCCGGCCGGCGCCACGCGGCGCGGCCCGGGTACGGGCGAGAAGTACCGCCTCACCGCGAGCGGCCCGGGCGTGACGCCGAACGTGGAGACGATCGTCGAGGGCCTTCATCCGTACGACCGGTCGAACCCGAACGACGTCGCATTCCAGCAGCAGTCGACCGAGCTGCTGCTCTCGTGGAACGACCGGCTCTGCGGCGCCGGCCTCTCCTAGCGCATCAGCTCACATAACCGCTGCGCATACGCCGGCGCGGTCGGCCCGTCCTCGTGCCGGAAGTAGACGTAGACCGGCTCGTCGACCGAGCCGAGGCGCGTCGCGAGCTCGACGAGCGCGGCGTCGTCGTAGGGCGGCTTGCGAAGCCGCAGGTACCGGAACGGCGCCCGCTCGTCGAGATCGTTCACGCGCACCGCGCCGGCCTCGGCGAGCTGCGGCTCGACGCCCTGCCACGACGGATGCTCGAGGTCGAACGCGATGCGAAGCGTCGGGTCGAGCGAGCCGAGCAGCAGCGCGAGCACGCCCTCGTCGCGCGCGCTCTTCAAAGAGACGCGTATCGGCCCGAGCCGGGTGCCGAGGGCGCGCACGCGCTCGGCGAACATGTCGAGCCCGCGCAGACGGTTACCCGGCAGCTTCGGCGCGAACTCGAACCCGTCGTGCACCTGCTCGGCCCAGCGGTGGAACTGATCCTCGGCCGGCAGCCGGTAGCCCGTCGTGTTCAGCTCGACGGTCGGGAAGCGCTCCGCGTAGTAGCCGAGGAACGTCGAGGGATCCGCTCCGGCGGGGTAGAAGCCGGGGCGCCAGGAGGGATACGACCAGCCGGAGGTGCCGACGCGGACGTTCACGGCAGCTCGCCCGTGGCGATACCGTCCGGGAGCGTGAGTACGGTCCGCGGTCCTTTGGCCATGGTCGAGACAGTGCCAGTTCCGGTCGAGCACTTCACCGAGGAGGAGCGTGAGCGCCTCGCGCTCCACTTCACGAACCTCGACCGTCCGGTCTTCGGCCTCGTCAACTTGCCGGAGACGGTGAAGGGGGCGCTCTTCGCACGCTACTCGCGCTATCAGGGGACACTCCGCCGCCTGTTCCTCGACGAGTTCGCCGACTCGGTGCCCGAGGTCCCTCCGATCGAGGGAGCCGAGGGCAAGCGCGCCGCAGACCTGTACGAGCGGATCTTCCTCGGTTACGGCGACGACTCGGTGGCGCAACTCGGCGGCGCACACATCGCGTGCGAGTGGACGTCGAACCTCCTCACGAAGCTCCTCCAGCGACCGCGGCTCGCGGCCTATCTCGAACAGTCGACGCGCTACATCGCGTACGACGACCGGCTCGAGGGCTTCGGCTATCGCTACCACCGCGATGCCCGGTTCGGCCCGAAGTACGAGCACGCCCTCGACGATGTCTTCGAGACATACAGTCGCCTGCTCGAGCAAACGACGACGTGGGTCGGCGGGCAGTTCCCACCGGGCGAGAACGAGTCGGCCGCCGCGCATGCACGGGCAGTGCGTGCGAAGGCGCTCGATCTCGTTCGAGGTCTGCTGCCCGCAGCGACGCTGTCGCACGTCGGCATCTACGGCAGCGGTCAGACCTACGAGCAGCTCGTGCTGCACCTGCTCGCGCACCGACTCGCCGAGGCGCAGGCCTACGGGCAGATGCTGCTCGAGGAGCTGCAGAAAATCATCCCGAGCTTTGTCGTACGCGTGCCGCGCGAGGATCGCGGCGGCCGCTGGATCGAGTATCTGCGCGAACGGCGAAGCGCGGCCGACGAGATCGTGCAGCGGCTCGGCCTCGACGAGCCTGAAGGTCCCGCCGCGCCGTCGGTCGAGCTCGTGCGCGCGCACGGCACCGAGGAGGAGCTGCTCGCTGCGCTGCTCTACGAGTCGGCGGCGACCGGCGAGGAAGCGGCGCTCCGGGCAGTCGCGGCGCTCCCGGCATCCGAGCAGGCCGCGCTCCTCCGCGAGCTCGTCGGCACGCGCGAGAACCGGCGCCACCGCCCCGGCCGCGGCTTCGAGACGCTCCGGTACCGCTTCGAGATCGTCTCCGACTACGGAGCCTTCCGCGATCTCCAGCGTCACCGGCTCCTCACCTGCCAGTGGCAGCGGCTCTCCCCGGATCTCGGCGCCGACCTGCCGGAGGAGCTCGTGCGCGCCGGGCTCGGCGGCGAGTACGAGCGCGCCCTCGAGGTCTCGCGTTCCGAGTACGAGCGGCTGCGCGGCGACGGCTTCGTCGAGGAGGCGCCGTATGCGCTCTCGCTCGCCTACCGTATCCGCTACGTGCTCGAGCTCGACGCGCGCGAGGCGCTTCATCTGATCGAGCTGCGCTCGGGCCGGGAGGGCCACCCGTCGTACCGCGCAGTCGCCCATGAGATGCGGCGCGCGATTGCCGAAGTACACCCGAACGTCGCTGCGACGATGAGCTACGTCGACGACTCGACGGAGGAGCGGCTCGAGCGTCTCCTCAGCGAGATGCGGAACGACGCCAAGAGCTAGCAGCCTGGCTGCAGTCGTTGCGAAGACTGCAGCCTGCTTGAAAGCAGGCTGCGGGTCCGCAAGGAGTTCGCAACCAGGCTTCAGCCTGGCTGCAGTCGTCCTGGGCTACGTGGTCGTGGGCTTCAGCACGACCGGCCCGGCCCCGCGTCGGCCCGGCAGCTGCTTCGTGACCACCCAGGTATCGCCTTTCTCGAACCGGTACGGCGCGTTGAGCTTGACCGAGACCGCCGTCTCGCCGCCGGGGACGACGAAGCCGCCGCACGGCGCGTAGATCGCTCCGTCCCGCACGAGGAACACCTCGTAGTACCCCTTCGGCGGCAGCTTCGGCAGGCCGCGCGCGGCGATCGTCATCGGCCAGTTGCCCGCGGTGTCGGCCGGTTCGATGCGGAGCTTCGCCTCGGCCCTCGGCGCCTGGGCCGTACCGGAGAGGCTGAGAAGCCTTCCGCTCGGCGAGCCATTGTTGCCGGTGATGTAGCCCGCGAGAAAAGCGACGAGTAGCACGACGGCGGCGGCTGCGATCAGCGCGGCGCGGCGCGTCACGCGGCGGCGCGAGCGCCCGCCCAGCGTCATCGCGAGCGTCGGGCCGCGCTCGATCTCCGGGGCAAGCTCGGGCGGCGGCCCGGCAGTCACGAGCAGCTCGTGCACGCGCCGGAGACGCTCACGCTCCTCACGGCCGACGTCGTCGCCGATCAGGTCGTCGAAGTTCGGCGGCGGCATCATGCGAGCTCCCCTTCCAGCAGGTCGGCGAGCCGAGCGAGCGCGCTCCTCGTCCGAGTCTTCACCGTTCCGAGCGGAATGTGCAGGAACTCGGCGACCTCGCTCTGCGACAGACCGCTCCAGTAGGCAAGCTCGACGACCTCGCGCTCCTTGTCCGGCAGCTCCTCGAGCGCTCGGTGCACCTGCCAGGCCACGAACGACGCCTCGACCTGATCGGGCGGCCCGGGATCGGCAGACGGGCTGTCGACGGCCTCCGCCGGCGGCTCGGCGCGCGCCCGCTGCCGGTCGACGATCGCGTTGCGCGCGACGGCGTAGAGCCAGGGGGCGGCGGGCCCGCGCTCGGGAAGGTAGCTCGCGGCCGAGCGCCAGACGGCGGTGAAGGTCTCCTGCACGGCGTCCTCGGCACGCTGCCGGTCGCGGAGCCGCCGCAGTGCGAGCCCGAAGACGGAGCGAACGTACCGCTGGTAGAGGAGCTCGAAGGCCACCCGGTCCCGGTCGGCCACACGAACGAGCAGCTCCGAGTCCGTCGCGTCCGCGGACGGCGGCGAAGCGTCCGACTGGGGTACGGCGCGGAGCCGCGCCGGATTCTCGAGCGCGAGCTCCATGTCTGTCCGGTTTCTACGCGGCATCGTCCATTCCGGTTTCCACAGTCATAGCACTGCCCGCTTGATCGAACCTTTACCTGGCCGGGGCTTTCCGCTTACGCGCGTAGGGAATCACTCAGAGGCAACCGAAGGAGGACATTCGATGCGAAAGCTCATGCTGGGCCTACTCGCCGCCGCCGGAGCCGCCCTCACCCTCGCCGCGACGGGGGCTGCGGCCACCGTCACGGTCCAGATCAGGAGCACCGGCTTCTCGCCGTCGGCAGTCACGGTCAACCACGGCGACCGGGTCACGTTCAAGAACGTCGACAAGGTCGACCACCAGGTCGTCGCCGACGACGGCTCGTTTGCGTCCCCGATCCTGCACGCGAACCAGTCGTGGACGACGGCCGCGCTCACGACGGCCGGCACGTTCCGCTATCACGACGCGCTGTACCCGAGGCTGGCCGGCAGGGTGACGGTCAAAGGGCCGCCCCCGTCCGTGACGCTCGCTCTCTCCGTGCCGATCATCGTCTACGGGAGCACGATCACGCTCTCCGGTGCGGTCAACTCGGGCGCTGCGAACGAGTCCGTCGAGCTCACGCAGCAGCAATGGGGCCAGGGCTCGCCGACGCAGATCGCGATCGTCAAGACGGGCACCGGCGGCACGTATTCGCTCAACGTCACGCCGTCCATCTACACGACCTACCTCGCCCGCTGGAAGAACGTCGCGAGCGGCAGCGTCGTCGCCCAGGTGGCGCCGAAGGTGCGGCTCCTGCCGGGCGGCAAGGGCTACATGAAAGCAGTGGTCACGGCTCCGATCTCGATGTGGCACAAGCACGTCTCGCTCCAGCGGCTGTCGCAGTTCGGTCAGTGGGTGAACATCGCCAACCTGACGCTCGGCCAGCTGAACGGCAGGCTCTTCCAGCCGGCCGCGTACCTGCCGAAGGGCTTGTCGAAGATCCGCGTGTTCCTCAGCATCAACCAGGCCGGCAACGGGCTGCTCGCAGCGCATAGCGGCACGCAGACCATCGTAAGGAAGCGGTAAAGCGCACACCTTTCCGGCTCGGCGAACCGTTCACCCGGGGAGGAACCCTATTGAGCGAACGAAAGGGGAGGCACGCATGAGACGCATGCTTCTGCTCCCCCTGGCATTGGTCGCGGCACTCGTCGTCACGGCCGGCGCCGGGGCGGACACAAAGACAGTCCAGATCGTGAGAACCGGCTTCGTCCCGTCGTCCACGACGGTCAACGTCGGTGACACGGTGACCTGGAAGAACGCCGACACGACCGATCACCAGGTGGTGGCCAACGACGGCTCCTTCGCGTCGCCCACCCTGAAGGCAGGCGAGTCGTACTCGTACACGTTCCAGAAGTCCGGCAAGACGAGTTATCACGACTCGTTCGCGACGAGCCACAAGGGCACCGTGACGGTGAACGCTCCGGCAGCCAACGTGACGCTGTCCGTGGACTCGCAGACGGTCGTCTACGGCAACAGCACGTCCGTGAGCGGTGCCGTGACGAACCAGCTCACGAACGAGCCCGTGTCACTCACGTCGCAGCCGTACGGCAAGGGCACGCAGTCGATCGCGACGACGATGACGCAGGCGAACGGTGCGTTCACCTTCAACGTCTCGCCGACGATCCAGACGTCCTACCAGGCCCACTGGCGGACGGTCAACAGCCCGAGCGTCACGGTCAACGTTGCGCCGCGCGTCGGGTTCGGCCGCCTAGGCCGCCTGTTCAACGTGAAGGTCACGTCCGACCTGAACTACAGCGACAACTACGTGGTCGTGCAGCGCAAGCGCGCCTTCGGTAGCTGGACCGTCGCGAAGCGCGTGTTCCTGAACGGCAGCTCGCGGGCGACGTTCGCGCTGCGGCTCGCCAAGGGCCGCTCGTTCCTGCGTGTCGTCCTACCGCAGGGGCAGGCGGGCGCCGGCTATGTCGCCGGCACGAGCCGCCAGATCATCGTCACCCGGTAACGCAGTTGCGCGGGGCGCGCGAGTCCTACGATTCGCGCGCCTCTGCGTACCGCCGTGCCACCTCGTCCCAGTTCACGACGTTCCACCAGGCCTCGAGATAGGCCGGTCGCTTGTTCTGGTACTTGAGGTAGTACGCGTGCTCCCAGACGTCGATGCCGAGCAGCGGCACGTCGTCCTGGAGGAGCGGTGAATCCTGGTTCGGGGTCGAGTAGAGGGCGAGACCGGTGCCGTCCCACACGAGCCACGTCCAGCCGCTGCCGAAGCGCTTGACGCCGCCGTCGTTCACGGCCTTCTTCAGCTCGTCGGTGCTGCCCCACAGGTCGTCGATCGCCTTCTTCAGGTCTCCGGTCGGCTCGCCGCCGCCGTCCGGGCTCATGATCTGCCAGAAGAACGTGTGGTTCGCGTGGCCGCCGGCGTTGTTTCGGACGGCCTTCTGCTTGTCTTCGGGGAGGATCTCGTCGAGGGCGCCGAGCACCTGCTCCACCTTGCCGCTGTCCCACTCGGTTCCGGCGAGGGCGGCATTCGCGTTGTCGACGTAGGCCTTGTGGTGCATGTCGTGGTGGATCCGCATCGTCTCGGCGTCGATGTGCGGCTCGAGCGCGTCGTAGGGGTACGGAAGATCGGGCAGTTCGAAGGGCATTCGGTGCTCCTTTCGCTGGGGACGTGAGGATATGCTCCGGCCGCCCCGGCTGCGTACGAGAAAGGATTCGAATGGCACTTGCGTTCAAGTTCGAGGAGATCGCGCCGCGCGAGCTGCGGCCCGAGGTGTACGAGCTCGACGGCATCTCCCGGGCGTCGGTCGAGGCCCACTTCAAGCTGTACCAGGGCTACGTGAACAAGCGAAACGAGATCCTCGGGAAGCTCGCCGAGGTCGACCTCGGTTCGGCGAACCAGGTGTATTCGGAGCTGCGGGCCCTGAAGGTCGATCTCACCTTCGCGATCGGCGGGATCAAGAACCACGAGCTGTACTTCGCGCACCTCGGCGGCGGCGGAGCCGATCCGACGGGCAGCTTCGGCGCGCTCGTGAAGCGCGACTTCGGCTCGACGAGTGACTGGCGCGCCGACCTGAGGGCGACCGGAATGGCCGCTCGCGGCTGGGCCTGGACCGCGTACGACTGGGACGAGGGAAGGCTTTTCAACTACATCGGCGACGCACAGAACACGTTCCCTGTCTGGAACGCGACGCCGCTCGTCGCGCTCGACGTCTACGAGCACGCGTACTTCCTCGACTACCAGACCGACCGCGCTTCGTACATCGACGCGTTCTTCGACAACCTCGACTGGGACGTCGTGAACGGCTGGGTCGACCAGTACGGAATCCCGGCGGGCTGATGCGCCTGCGCGCGCTGCGAGAGGACGAGCTCCCTGAAGTCCTCCAGCGGCAGCGCACCGACTACCGCACGCAGCTCGTCGAGTGGGCCGGCCTCTCGAAGGAGCTCGCCGAGCGCAAGACGGCCGAGGACACCGCGTCCCTACCCGAGGGCGTCGAGCTGAACGCGCTCGAGGCCGACGACGGGCGCCGCGTCGGCACGATGTTCTTCGCCGAACGCCGCTACTACGGCGAGCCGCGCATGTTTCTGTACGACCTCTGGGTGGATCCGGACGAGCGCGGGCGCGGCTACGGTCGCGCCGCGATGGAGGCGCTCGAGGCCGAGGCGCGCTCGCGCGGGCTGCCCGTCGTCGAGTTCAACGTCTGGGGCGGCAACGCCGTCGCCCGGTCGCTCTACCGTACGCTCGGATACGAGGAGCGTTCGGTGTTCATGGGCAAGAATGTCTGATTGGTAGTCGACGCCGTCTTGATCGTCGCGGGCTACCTCGCGGGCTCGATGCCGTGGGGGCTCTGGCTCGTGCGCGCCTTCCGCGGCGTCGACATCCGCACCCAGGGGAGCGGCAACATCGGCGCGACGAACGTGTGGCGCGTCCACGGCCGGAGGCTCGGAGTCTCGGCCGTGTTCCTCGACACGGCGAAGGGGTTCGTGCCGGCGCTCGTCGCGACGAAGCTCGAAGGCCACGGCGTCGGCGTGCTCGCCGGCGGCGCCGCGATGCTCGGCCACTGGCGTCCGCTCTTCCTCGGGTTCCGCAAGGGCGGAAAGATGGTTGCGACGACGGGCGGCGCCTTCCTCGGCGTCGCGCCGATCGTCGGCGGCATCGGCGCCTGCATCTGGCTGCTCACGTTCGCGCTGACGCGTTACGCGTCGGTCGCGTCGATGGTGTCTGCGCTGACGCTGCCGCTGTGGGCGTGGCTGATCGGCTATCCGTGGCCGGTGATCGTCTTCGCCGGGGTTGCGGGGACGGCCGTCGTGCTGCTGCACCGCGCGAACATCGGGCGCCTCGTCCGCGGCGAGGAGCCGCGGTTCGCGCGGAAGCCGCGAATCGCCTAGCGGTCTACGGTGTCCGCAGCCAGTCGCCGAGCTCCGTGTGCCGGAGCGGCCCGTGGGCGCCGCCGGCAAGCTCTGACCGCAGCTCGCCGATCGTGCCGTAGCGCTCGGCGACCACCTCGTGCGCATGGATCGTCTCGAAGTTGACCTGGCGCGAGAGCACGAAGTCGCCGTCTGCAAGCCCGGGGAACTCGTCGACGACGCTCTTCAGCGCCACTCGCACGGAGTCTTCGACGAAGCGCGGCTGGAGGTGTGCGTGCTCGACGACGAAGAGCTCGTCCGGGCGCTTCAGCAGCTCGTAGATCGGTGAGCTCATCGAGCCCTCGACCAGCTCGACGAGGCGTTCGGCGTCGACGCGCGTGCCCGTGCCGAGGAAGAGCGTCCCCTGGCCGCGCTGGTTGTGCGTCGCGAGCGGGACGAGCTCGAGGATGCGCTCGACGTCCCCGGCGTCGAAGCCGGCCTCGAGCAGGCGCTCCGACGCGTGCCCGCGGACGAGCCCTTGCGCGCACGGGCAGGCGTTGATGCCGACGGCCTCGACGCCGACGACGCGGCGCACGCCGTGCCGCGACGCCGCGGCGATGCCGATGAGCGACACCATCTCCTGCGTCGAGAGCCCGGTGACCGGAGTCGTGCGCTCGTACGGGTAACGCGCGCGGATGTGCACCTCGGCGACGAGTGCCTCCTGGCGCTCGACGATCCGCGTGGCGACGTGCTCGGCGAGATCCTCGACGAGGAAGGCGTCGTCGTCGACGACACCCTCGATCGCTTCCTCGAAGAGCTCGGGGAAGCGCGACATGTGGACGCCCTTTTGCGAGGGGTCGAGATCGACCGTGCAGTCGATCGTCGCCGCGATCAGCTTCTCGCGCGCGCCGCGTCCGATGCGCACCGCTTTCTGCACGCCGGTCACGCCGACGCGCGAGAGGCCGAGCGCGACCTCGGGCGTGGAGGCCTGGAGATCGTCGAGGAGCTGGCGCGCGGATTTGCTCACCCCTGTACTCTGCCGCACGGCCGTGTCCGACGACACTTATTTCGCCCGGCTCGTCTCGCTCGGCTGCCACGACGTGCGGACGCCGCTCGCCACCGTGCACGGTTTCGCAAAGACGCTCGAGCGTGTCGCCGAGCTCGAGCCGCCTGCCGATCGCTATCTCGAGATGATCGGGCAGGCCTCGGCGCAGATGGCGGAGCTGCTCGACGAGCTCTCGCTCGCGGCCCGGATCGAATCCGGAAGGTACGAGCCTGCGCTGCGCGAGGCGGACACGCTCGCGCTCGCGCGGGCTGCAAGGGAGCGACTCGGCGAGGACCTCGTCCAGGTCAGCGGCGAGGGGGCGACGGTCTCGACCGATCTCGACGCCGTCGACCGCGGCATCTCGGCGCTCGTCCAGTCGGTGCTGCGCCACGGCGGACTCGACGAAGTCACCGTCGTCGTGCGTGGGACCGAGATCGAGGTGTCGCCGGTGACGCCGGCGTCGGCGCCGGTCGTGCTCGGGAAGGAGCTGCGGGACCTCGGCGCAGCGGTGGCGGTCCGCGCGATCGAGACGCTCGGCGGCTCCGTCACCGTGGACGGCGACACGCTGAAGATCCGTCTCGCGTCCTAACGCCTTCGCTACGCGCTGACGGCCGCGGCGATACGCAGGCCACCCAGTTGCTCGGAGAACCATTCGGCGGCCGCAGTCCCAGCCTGGGTGAGCAGCGAACGGTCGCTGTACAGCGTCATGTGCGTCGAGCCGCCGATCGTCATGAGCCTCTTCTTCGAGGTTGGGATCGCGTTGTAGGCCTCGATCTCGAGATCCCAGAGCGTCAGATCGTCGTTCTCCGCCACGATCACGAGCGTGGGCACGTCGAGGATGCGCGGCAGGAACGGCGCAACCGAGTACGACATCAGGAGCTCGACGGACTCGATCGTGCTCAGGTTTTGGTAGGCGGGCGCCTCACTCTCCTTCAGCTGCTTGAACGTGGTGTACGTCTCCGGAAACGGCCACGTCGAGACTTCGAGGGCAGGGTCCTCGGCGGCGTGGGGCAGAGTCCCGCCTTCGCCGGTCGCAAAGCGCCTGCGCCTGTCCTCCAAGAGCAGCTGCTCGAAGCGGCGGAAGCCCATCGTCCCATGCACGCGTCGCATGTTGCGGTAGCCGTCGACGACCGGGATCTGCGAGACGGCGCACTTGACGCGTGGGTCGACCGCGGCGAGGACGAGCGCGTGACCGCCGCTGTAAGAGAGTCCCCAAACCCCGATGCGGAACGGATCGACGTCTTCCCGCGCCTCGAGGTAGCTGATCCCGTTCCGGTAGTCCTCGATCTGCATGGTTGGATCGATGTGCTGGCGCCGCGCGCCGTCGCTCGCACCGAAGTTCCGGTAGTCGAACAGTAGGACCGCAAACCCCGCGTCGACGAAGAACTGCGCGTAGTGAGGCTGCACCAGCTCCTTCACGTAGCACCAGCCACCCGCCATCACGATCGCGGGATACGGAGCCTCGCCCTCGTCCGGCGTGAAGAGCCAGCCGCGGACGGTGACGCCCTCGCTGGCGAATTCGATGTCCTGCCTCAAGCTGTTCCCCGCGCTGCGAGGTACGCCGCGATCCCGGCTCGCCGCTCCTCGTCGTTGTAGTACGCGACCTCGACGAGCTCGAGGGGATAGCCGTCGGGATCGCTGAAGTACACCCACCGCCACCCCGCGAGCACACCCTCGTCGACGACGTTGACGTCGCTGAAGAACTCGATGCCCTTCGCCTCGAGCTCCGCTTTCGTCGCCTCGATGTCGTCGACGAGGAACGCCACGTGGGAGGCCCCGACGTTGTTCGAGTCGAGCGGCTTCGTCGTTTCGCTCGGCGGGCTCTTGTACTCGAGGAGCTCGAGCGTCGTGTCACCGACCAGCAGGCTCACCTGGCGCAGAGCGGCGCCGGGAACGCCGACGGCCGGGCCCAACTCCGGCCCCTCGAACCACGGGCTCGGCTCGTTCGAGAACTCCAGGCCGAGAAGGTCGTGGTAGAAGCGGATCGAGGCCTCGAGATCCTTCACGGTGATGCCGACGTGATGCAGAGCTTTCATTGCTCCTCCGTCGTGTCGGGCGGGTTTGCGGAGAGGACGGTGATCACCGAGGCGAAGTCGGCGTCGCCGAGACCGTCGCGCAGTGCGTCGTCGAGCACGCCGGCCGCGGCGGCGACCGCGGGGAGGCGAGCTCCGAGGCCGGCGGCAAGATCCTCGGCCAGCGCGACGTCCTTCCGCATGAGGCCGGCTGTGAACGCGACCGGCTCGGTATCGGGATGGAGGAAGGCGCCCCGTTTGTAGAGGAGGAACGGCGACGCAAGGGCGCCACCCGCAAGGACGTCGTACGCGCGTTCGCGCTCGATCCCGAATCGCTCGGCGAGGACGAGCGTCTCCGCGAGCGACTCGTTGGTGACGGCGATCATGGCGTTGACGGCGAGCTTCATCGCGGCACCCGCGCCCGACGGGCCGAGCAGCATGTGTCCCTTCGTCATCGCGTCCAGGACGGGCGCCGCCCGCTCGTAGGCGCTCTGCTCTCCGCCGACCATCGCGAACAGCTGTGCCGCCTCTGCCATGGACACGCTGCCCGACACCGGAGCGTCGAGCAGGTAGACGTCATGTCGACGGGCTTCGGCTGCCAGTCCCGCGACGGCCGCCGGCCCGATCGTGCTCATCTCGAGGACGACCGAGCCGGGGCGAAGCTTCTCGAGGAGCCCGCTCTTTACGAGGACGGACCGCGCTGCGGGCCCGTCCGTCAGCATCGTCACGACGACGTCTGCGGCTCCGAGCGAGGCGGGGTCGGGAACCGCCTCGGCGCCTTGCTCGACCAGCGGGGCGCAGCGCTCGGCCGTTCGGTTCCAGACGAGAAGCGGGAAGCCGGCCGCGAGCAGGTTGCGAGCCATCGCGAGACCCATCCGCCCGATCCCTGCGAACCCGACGGTCGGCGTCTCAGACAAGGACCTGTCCGCCGTCCACCATGTACATCTGCCCGGTCATGTAGTCGGACTCGGGAGAGGCCAGGTAAACGAGGAACGGCGCCAGTTCCTCCGGCGCGGCGGGACGTCCGATGAGCGTGCCTGTGGCGAAGTCGCGCATCGGGTCCGCTTCGGAAGGTTGATCGTGGATCGCCCGGATGTCCTCGTTGAGCCCGACCCACATCGGCGTGTCGACGACCCCCGGCGCGAACGCGTTGACCGTTATCCCGTGCTCGATCAGACCGCGCGCAGTGGCCTGCGTGACAGCGAGCGTGCCGAACTTCGCGACGCAATAGGGGACGAAGTCCCAGAATCCCTGTCGGCTCGCGATCGAACCGGTGTTGATGATCTTGCCGCCGGAGCCCTGTGCGATCATCTGTTTCGCCGCCTCCTGCGTGCACACGATCACACCCCAGGTGTTGACGCGGACGATCTGATCGAAGTTCGCCTCGTCGATCTCCATGAAGTCGCGAGGCCGGTTCATACCGGCGTTGTTGAAGATCACGTTGAGCTCGCCGAACGTGTCGACCGCCTTCTGGATCATCGCGTGCACCTGTGAGCGATCGGTTACGTCGACGCCGACCGACTCGGCGGCGCCTCCTTCCGCGACGATCGCTCGAGCAACGCCCTGCGCTGCATCCGCGTCGAGGTCGGCAACGATGACTTTGCCGCCTTCGGCCGCGATCGCGCGGCATGCGGCCGCGCCGATGCCGCCGGCTCCGCCGGTGACGACCACCACACGGTCCTGTACACGTCCCATCTCGATCCTTTCGACTCTCAGACGGGTGACTCTTCGCGCGCGAGCAGATCGGCGCCGCGCACGTAGGTCTTCCCGCAGACGAGCAGCTCCTCGGCCGGGAACTTCGTGATGATTCGGCACCCCGTCGCAGTGACGACGACCTCCTCCTCGATGCGCGCCGCCGACTCGCCGTCGCTCGCCGGGCAGTACGTCTCGAGCGCGAACACCATCCCTTCCTCGATCGCGATCGGATGGTCGAGCGAGTGGACGCGAGAGATCATCGGTGCCTCGTAGAGGCCGACACCGAGACCGTGCCCGAACTGCAGGCCGAAGCACGACTGCTCGTCGGGGAACCCGAGCTCTTCCGCGGTCGGCCAGACACTTGCGATCTGATCGGTCGTGGTGCCGGGGCGAACCAGCTCGATCGCGCTGTCGAGCCACTCGCGGCACTGCGTGTACGCGTCGATCTGGGAGCGCGTGACACCGCCGACGTTGAACGTGCGGTAGTAGCACGTCCGATAGCCCATGAACGAGTGGATGACGTCGAAGAACGCCTGATCGCCCGGCCTCAAGAGCCGGTCGGAGAACACGTGCGGATGCGGATTGCAGCGATCGCCCGAGACTGCGTTGATCGCTTCGACCTGCTCCGAGCCGAGCTCGAAGAGCATCTCCATGGCGCGCGCCACGACCTCGTGCTCGCGCACACCCGGACGCAGCATTCGGTAGATCTCGTCGTAGACGGCGTCGACGATCGCGGCCGCGTGCTCGAGCAGAGCGATCTCTTCTGCCGTCTTGATTGCACGCGCCCGCATCATCACCGGCTGAGCGTCGGCCGTCTCGATGCCCTGGCGGTGCAACGAGGCAAGCGTCTCCATGTCGGTCAGGTCGATGCCGAGCGGCTCACCCGCGATGCCGCGGTCCGCGAGCTCTCGGTGAATGCGAGCCGCGAGCGCATCGGGCACGCCCGTCTCTCGCGGCATCGCGCCGCGCATCGAGGTGACTCCCGCCTGCCAGCTGGACTCCGGAAGCCACGGCGCGTACAGCTGATGGTGCTTCGCCGCCGACCCGAAGTCCCAGAGCACCGGGTCCCCCTCGCGGGGGAGCAGCACGCACCGCGCGCTCTTGTCCCGCGCCCACTCGCCGATGTGCGTGCTCGTGACGTAGCGGATGTTGTTCTGGTCGAACAGGAGCACTGAACCGAGCGATGAGTCCCGTAGCGACGCCCGCGCTTTCTCCAGTCGCTCGCCTCGAAGCCGGGCGAAGTCGATCCGCTGCTCCCAGTCGACCGCCATCGTCGCGCCGCGCGAGGCGATGTTCATGGTCGCACCCTTCTCCACTGATGTTCATTATGAAGAAACATGAAGCCCTCGCCTATGGTCGCGGCAGAACGCGCATCATACAAGGGAAACGAAACAAATCCAGAGCGACCTGAGCCGGTCTCGCCGATGGACTGCACAGGAGCACTGAACTGGTGATCGCTACTTGTGAACAGCTCGAGACGGGGTTACTATCGGCGGCCTAGGTGGCGCCGGAGACGCAGATAACGGGTCTGGAGGGTTCGAAGGACACTGTCCCGGCGGGCTCGAGGCGTCTGCTGTCTCGCGGTATCGCGACCGCAACCCTCGCGACGGCCGGACTGTTCCTGGCGAGCCTCCTGTTCGCGTCTTCGAGTCTCACCAGGGGAACGCTCCTGACGATGCTGCCGTTCGCCGCGGCGCTCGCGATCGCGTCCCTCGGCCAGACGCTCGTCGTCATGCAGGGCGGCATCGACCTCTCGGTAGCCGGCGGGCTGTCGCTCTACGTCGTGATCGTCACGAAATATCCGGCCGGCGACAACTCCCGGCTCTGGGCTGCGATCGGCATTGCGTTTCTGGCCGCTATCGGCGCCGGCTCACTGAACGGGTTCCTGATCGGCCGGATGCGCCTCAACCCGATTGTCGCGACGCTCGGAACGAACGCGTTGCTCTTCGGCGCCGTGCTCTGGTACACCGCCGGCATACCGACCACGACCACCGCTCGTCTCGCGAGGGTCGGGGGCGGGGTTTGGCTCGGCATTCCGATCCCGGTGTACGTCGCCGTTGCCGCCACAGCGGTCGTCACAGCGGTCGTGAAGCTGACGCCGACAGGTCGTCGCTTCGAGGCCGTCGGCGCCAACGGGACGGCTGCGCTGACCGCGGGGATCCGAGTAAAACGCCATCGGGCCTCCGGCTATGTCTGGGCGCAGGTCCTCTACTGCCTCGCCGCTGTGCTGCACGCCGGCATCGTCAACCAGCCGACCGCCTACGAGGGCAACAACTACCTGCTGCCCACCGTCGCAGCCGTCGTGCTCGGAGGCACGTCCCTGCTCGGCGGCCGCGGCAACATCGTCGCGACCGCGATCGCCGCTCTCTTCTTGTCGCAGCTCGATCAGTTCGTGCTCGCGCTCGGCGTGACATACGCGACCCGGACCCTCGTCCAGGCCGCCGCGCTCGCGGTCGGCGTGGCGCTCTACACCATCGACTGGGGGGCACTGGCGCGACGCCTCTTCGGGCGTCGCCCGACCAGCCTCGCACCTACCTGACACGTCGTATTCGCTCAGGCGTGGAATTCACCGAGAGGAAAGGGAGGACACGTACGATGACCCCAAGACGAGGAGCGCTTCTCGCATTCGCGCTCATCAGCGGCGCGGTCATGCTCGCTGCGGCGACGTCGTCCGCGAACACGACTGCAGTGCCGTCGTGGTGCGGCCCGAAGAAGATCAAGCTCGGTTTCACGGACGGGTTCGGAGGAAACAGCTGGCGTCTCGTGACGACCGCCTCGGCGCGCGACGAGGCGAAGAAGTGCCCGAACGTGTCGTCGATCGACTACGCCGACGGACAGGGCAACACGCAGAAGGCGATCTCCGACATCCAGGGGATGGTCGCGAAGGGGCTGGATGCGATCGTCGTCTTCCCGGACGCCGGAAAAGCCATCCTGCCCGCGCTTCGCAGCTCCTACAAGGCGGGCGTCGTCACGGTTCCCTATCGCGTCACTCCGGGCGGCAAGGCGGGCGTCGACTACAACGTCTTCATCGACACCCCCTTCGCCCAGGCGGGCGAGAACTGGGGTAAGTGGATTCTCAAGGTCCTTCCAAACGGCGGGAACGTGCTCATGCTCAGCGGCCCGAAGGGCAACAGCCAGGGCGTCGAAGAGAACAAGGGCCTCCACAAGATCCTCGATCCCTCGGGCAAGTACACGTTCATCGGCGAGAAGCCGTTCGAGGTCACGAACTGGGATCCCGCTCTCACGCAGAAGGTCCTGTCAGCGGCGATCGCCAAGTATCCGAAGATCGACGTCATCGTGTCGGACTTCGGACCGTCGCTCGTCGGGGCGCTGCCGGAGTTCAACAAGAGCGGCCGCAAGATCCCGGCGCTCGCAACCTCTGACGGCAACGTGCTGGGGTGCTTCTGGAAGAAGAACGTGGCGAAGAACCCGACGTTCAAGCTCTTCACCGTCTCGACCCAGAACGACCACGCACGGCTTGCGATCGACTGGGCCGTGGCTCTCGCGACCGGTGGCAAGAAGCCGGCAAGCACGCACTTCCCGTCGCTCGTGTTCGAGGACTCGACGACCGGCAAGCCGAATCCGGTGGAGTGCAAGGCCAACCTGCCGGGTGACATCTACCTCTCCGCCAAGTTGTCCGGCGCGGTGCAGGCGAAGCTGGTGAAGAAGTAGGCAGAGCACACGAGTAGTGCGCGGCGGTCCCCGGCCGCCGCGCACAAGCCGAGTGACCGAGGTCCGTCATCGTGGTCAACGAACTCAATGTCAGCATCCGTCCCGCAAAGATGAGCAGAGCGGCGCAGCCAACGCTGTCGATGCGCGGCATCACCAAGCACTACGACGCCGTCGCGGCGCTCACGGACGTCTCCTTCGACGTGCACCCCGGCGAGGTGCACGCCCTCCTCGGAGAGAACGGCGCCGGAAAGTCGACGCTGATGAACGTCGCTTCGGGCACGACGGACCCCGACAGCGGCGCCATGGCCTTCGACGGCTCCCCGGTCGAAGGCCTGACGCCGGCGGTGGCGCAGGAGCTCGGGATCGCCATCGTCCGTCAGCATCCGGCGCTCCTGCCGGACATGACGGTCGCCGAGAACATCCGCGTCGCCGTCGCACCCGAGCACCTGCTGCGTCGCAACCCGAACCCGGCCAAGGCGATGCGCGCACTGCTCGACGACGTCCATTTCCTGGGCCACCTCGAGGACCGCGTGTCGTCCCTCAGCGTTGCGCGGCGCCATCTTCTGGAGGTCGCCAAGGCCTTCGCCATTTCGCCACGGCTCTTGATTCTCGACGAGCCCACTGCGCCGCTCTCGCAGGATTCGGTCGAGCTGCTCTTCACCGCGGTCCGAAAGCTCGCGAGCGAAGGAACGGCCGTCGTCTACATCACGCATCGGCTCGCCGAGGTTCGTGAGATCGCCGACCGTGTCACCGTCCTGCGCGACGGCAAGGTGCGGGGAACCTCTGCCGTCGCGGACATCTCGGACGCCGCGCTCCTCGCCCTGATCATCGGGCGCACCCTCGAAGCCACTTTCCCGCCGAAGCACGGCGCCAGAAACGGCGACGAGCCGCTGCTGCACGTCGACGGGCTGAGCGGGCACGGGTTCGAGAACGTCTCGTTCAGCGCGCGGGACGGCGAGATTGTGGGCATCGCCGGCGTGGTCGGCAACGGCCAGCCCGCCGTTCTCCGCGCCCTCGCCGGGCTCGATCGGTCCGCGGGGTCGGTCAAGATCGGCGGCAGGGAGCTCTCGCGGCGGGCGCTGCTCGACAGCGCTGCCTACATGCCTGCGGATCGACTGAGCGAAGGACTGATGCTCGGCCTGAACGTGCGCGAGAACGCGGCGCTGACGGCGCTCAACCGGCTCACGGTCGGCCCCTTCGTCAGCCGCCGCCGGGAGATCGCCGCCGTCAAGCACGAGGTCTCGGAGCTGGCGGTCAAGACCCCGTCGCTCGAGGCTCCGATCTCGTCGCTCTCCGGCGGGAACCAGCAGAAGGTCGTGATGGCGCGCGCCATGCTCGCCGATCCGGCGATTCTCGTCGCGGACGAGCCGACGCAGGGCGTCGACGTCGGGGCGCGTGCGGAGATCTACCGCATCCTGCGTGAGGTGACGGCCCGCGGAGTGCCGGTCGTCGTCTCCTCGAGCGATGCGCTCGAGCTCGAGGGGTTGTGCGACAGCGTGATCGTGATGTCGCGCGGCCACGTCGTGGCGACGCTGGAAGACGACGACGTCACCGAAGAGCGGATCGTCCACGCCGCAATCAGCGCGACGACTCACACGGCGGAGCAGGCCGCACGACGCAGGTCGAGCGGGTCGTCGTGGCTCGCACGGTTCATCGAAGGCGACTACGCCCCGGTCGTGGTCCTCGCGGCAGTGATGATCGCCCTCGGCGGCTACGTCCTCTCGCAGAACGACCGCTACCTTTCGGATTTCAACATCACCTCCGTGATGTTCGCCTGCGCGGCGCTCGGCTTCATCTCGCTGGGACAGACCTTCGCCCTGCTCCTCGGCGGGATCGATCTCTCCGTCGGCCCACTTGCAGGCTTTCTCGTCGTGCTCGCCTCGTTCTTCGTACTGGACGGTCGTTCGCATGCGGTGTGGGTGCTCGGGTTCGGCCTAATGCTCGTGTCAGCCCTCGCCGTCGGCCTCCTGAACGGCTCGCTCATCCGCTTCGCGAGATTCACTCCGGTCGCCGCGACGCTCGTCACGTACATCGCGCTGGGTGGTTTGAGCTTCACCCTGCGCGATGCCCCCGACGGATACATCGCTGGTCCAGTGACGAGCGCCATCTCCACACAGGTCGGCCCCGTGCCGATTGCCTTCGTCGTGTTCGTCCTCGGTGCGCTCGGCCTCGAGCTCGGGCTCCGAAAGACGCGGTTCGGACTGCGGCTGCGCGCGGTCGGGTCGGACGAGGAGTCGGCGCGGCGTGTCGGCGTGCCGGTCAACCGGACGGCGCTCTTTGGCTACGTCGGCGCCTCGCTCCTCACGCTGCTCGGCGCGATCGTCCTGCTGGCGCAGCTCGGAGTCGGCGACCCGGGACAAGGCACCGGCTACACCCTGACCTCGATCACCGCCGTCGTCCTCGGCGGGACGAGCCTGCTCGGCGGGCGAGGCGCCTTCATCGGGACCCTGATGGGTGCGGGGCTGAGCGTTCAGGTCCTCAATGCGACGGTGTTCCTCAGTCTCGACCAGAAGTGGCAGTACATCTTCCAGGGGCTCCTGATCGTCGCCGCGGCGATCATCTACAGCCAGGTCCGTCGGGGCGCTGCGGGCGCGCACGGGCGGCCGTAAGCTCACGCGAAGAATGAAAGAGAAGCCTGCAGCGCCGAACATCCCCGACACGCCGTCGGATCTCGGACCACGCCTCCGCGCGATCCGTCTCCGCCACGGCGTCGGCGTCCGCGAGCTCGCTCGCAGGCTCGATCTCTCGCCGAGCTCGATCTCGCAGATCGAGACGGGGAAGACTCGCCCGTCCGTGCGCACGCTCTACGCGCTGGTGTCGGAATTCGGCGTCACCGTGGACGAGGTCCTCTTCACCGAGGCGCCGCCCTCGGCGTCGCCGACGGCAGCCGGTCCGTCCGCGGCCTCGGCCGAGCCCGGGCTCGCAATTCAGCGCGCGGTCGAACGACCGGCGATCGTGCTGAACTCCGGCGTGAAGTGGGAGCGGCTGATGCTCTGGGCGGACGAAGACGTCGAGTTCATCGAGGCGACCTATGCACCCGGCGGGGCATCCAGCCCCGACGACTCATTCGTGCGCCACAGCGGCCACGAGTTTGGATACGTCCTCAGCGGAACGCTCCGAGTGGTCGTCGGATTCGACGAGTTCGTCCTGGAGCCCGGCGACTCGATCACGTTCCCGTCGTCGACACCCCACCGGTTGAGCAACGACGGCGCCGAGGCCGTGCGCGCGATCTGGGTCGTCCGGGGCCGCCGCGGTGTGGAGACCGGACCCGAGCCGACCGGCACGACGAGCACCGCGCCGGCTGGCCGCCGGGTGAAGGTGCCGCGGCCCGCGCACAAACGCCCGACGCCTCTGGCTGCCAAGCGGAAGCGATGACCGCCGAGGGGCGCGCACTCGTCGTGGGTGTGACCGGCATCAGCGGTGGAAATCTCGCGCAACGGCTCCTCGCCGACGGTTGGGAGGTGGCGGGGCTGAGCCGTCGCCCGGAGAATCTCGACGAGCGGATCACGCCCCTGCCCGCGGACCTCGAGGACGCCGACGCGGTCGCAGCCGCGGTGCGCGGCACAGCCCCGACGCATGTCTTCTACACGACGTGGTCGCGTCGGCCGACCGAGACGGAGAACTGCGACGTCAACGGACGCATGCTCGAGAACCTCCTGACCGCGATCGGCGCCGAGAAGTCCGTCGGCCACGTCGCGCTCGTCACCGGGCTCAAGCACTATCTCGGGCCGTTCGAGGCGTACGCGAAGGTGCAGCCCGACACCCCGTTCTCCGAAGAGCAACCCCGCCTGCCGTACGAGAACTTCTATTACACGCAGGAGGACGTCCTCTTCGCCGCGGCGGAACGTGAAGGGTTCACATGGTCGGTGCACCGGCCGCACACGTTGATCGGGTGGGCCCTCGGCAATGCGATGAACATGGGCGTCACGCTCGCCGTCTACGGTGCGATCTGTCGCGAGACCGGCCGGGGGTTCCGCTACCCCGGCTCGCGCGAGCAGTGGGAGGCGGTCACCGACGTCACGGACGCGGGCCTGCTCGCGGACCATCTCGTCTGGGCGGCGACGACGCCCGCCGCGGCGAACCAGGCGCTCAACATCGTCAACGGAGACGTCTTCCGCTGGCGGCGGCTGTGGCCGCGGCTGGCCGCCGCGCTCGGCGTCGAGGCTCTCCCGTTCGACGGGGGGCCCGCGCCGCTCGAGCAGCAGATGGCGGACGCGGGCGAGATCTGGCCGGAGATCGTCCGGCGTCACGGCCTCCGCGACCTCGAGGTGGAGAAACTCGCGTCGTGGTGGCACACCGACGCCGACCTCGGTCGCACCGTCGAGACGTTCACCGACATGGGACATAGCCGACGGCTCGGGTTCGCCGGTATCCGCGACACCGAATCCTCGTTCACCGAGCTCTTCGCGCGCCTGCGCGCCGAGCGGGTCGTGCCGTAGGACCAATGCGCGCTCTTCGCTTCCACGCCGCCCGCGACCTCCGCATCGACGAGGTGCCCGAGCCTGCCGCGCCCGGCGCGGGCGAAGTCGTCGTCCGCGTCGTCACGTGCGGCATCTGCGGCACCGACCTGCACGAGTACGTCGCGGGCCCGATCGTGACGCCCGTCGAGCCGCATCCGCTGACGGGAGCGCAGAACCCGCAGATCCTCGGACACGAGTTCGCGGGCGACGTCGTGGCGACCGGGCCGGGCGTGACGAGCGTGGCCGAGGGGGACCGCGTCGCGATCATGCCGCTCGCGTACTGCGGCCACTGCGCGTACTGCCGGCGCGGCCTCCAGCATCTGTGCGCGACGATGGCCTGCGTCGGGCTCTCGCACGCCTGGGGCGGGATGGCGGAGCTCGCGACGGTCGCGGAGTACCAGGTCGTCCGCCTCCCCGAGGGCGTCACGTACCGGCAGGGGGCGCTGATCGAGCCGACCGCGGTCGCCGCGTACGGCGTCGAACGAGCCGGCGTCAGCCCGGGCGACCGGGTGCTGGTCACAGGCGCTGGGCCGATCGGCGCGCTCGCCGCGCTCTGCGCGCACTCCGCCGGAGCCTCCGCCGTCTACATCTCGGAACCGAACGCGGCGCGGCGCGCGCGGGCCGAGGCGCTGGGGGTCGCCACGGTTCTCGACCCCACGTCCGTCGAGATCCCGGAGCTCCTGCGCGAGCAGACGGACGGGCTCGGTGTCGACGCGGCGATCGAATGCTCGGGGCATCCGAACGGCTTCACGTCGGCCATTTCTTCGCTCCGCCGGCGAGGCACGCTCGCGCAGACGGGGCTGTTCGTCGGCGAGGCGTCCGTCGAGCCGATGCTCTGGTCGCTCAACGATCTGACGATCGTCGGCACCTGGTGTTACTGGGTGTACGACTTCGACCGGATCGCGGGGCAGATCGCTGCGGGCAGCCTGCCCGTCGAGCGGGTCGTCACGAGCAGCGGCACGTTGGACCGTGCGCCGGACGCCTTCGCGCGGCTCGCGTCGGGCGCTGCGGACGAGATCAAGGTCCTGATCGACCAATGAGGAGGCGACTCGAATGAAAGCGCTCGTGTTCGAGGAACCGCGGCGCGCCGCGGTCTGCGAGCTCGACGTGCCCACGATCGCGCCGGACGAGGTGCTCGTACGCTCGCGCAACGTCGGCATCTGCCACTCGGACTTCGAGCTCTACGAAGGCCGCTACATCATCCCCGTCTCGTATCCGATCATCCCGGGCCACGAGTGGTCGGGTGAGGTCGCAGAGGCCGGAGGCGCGGTGACCACACTCCACTCGGGCGACCGCGTCGTCGGCGAGTGTGTCGTCAACAACGGCGACGATCACTTCGGGTTCTCGATCAGCGGAGCGGACGCCGAGTACTTCGTCGCCAAGGCGTCCTGGCTGCACTGCATTCCGGACGAGCTCTCGTTCAGCCAGGGCGCGTTCGTCGAGCCTTTCTCGGTCGCGTACAGCGCCGCGGTCGCGGCGGGCGGGATCGATGCGGGCGACGAGGTCGCGGTGATCGGCGGCGGGCCAATCGGCCTCCTCTGCACGCTGGCGGCGGCGACGATGGGCGGCTCGGTGACGCTGATCGAGCCTCAGGCGCATCGCCGCGCGCTCGGGCTCGAGATCGGGGCGAGGCACGCGATCGACCCGACCGCGGGCGCCCTTTCCGAGCAGGTTGCGGAGCAAACGGGCGGACGCGGGTTCGACGTCGTCATCGAGGCCGCCGGCGTTCCGGCGGCGATGGCGAGCGCCTTCCCCATCGCGGCGCTCGGTGCCCGTGTCGTGTTCGTCGGCATCGACGTCGGTGGCACGGCGCCCGTCGAGATCGGGCTTGTGCAGTCGAAGGCGCTCCAGGTCCGGGGGATCATCGGCTCCGCCGGGCTGTGGCCGCGCACGATCCGCTTCATGGCGGCGAGCGGCGTCGACCCCACCCCGTTGCTGACGGCCACCTTCCCGCTCGGCAAAGGCACCGACGCGCTCGATGCGGCCCGTGACACGAGTCACAACGTCAAGGTCCAGATCGAGTGCTGAACGCGTGAGGGCGGCCGTCTTCCATGGCCCGCGCGACGTCCGAGTCGAAAACGTCCCGGACCCTGCGGCACCTGCGGCCGATGAGGTCGTTCTCGAAGTGATCCGCGCGGCGATCTGCGGCACGGATGCGTCCGAATGGGATCACGGCCCCGTTCTCTGCCGCCCGGGGGTCATCCTCGGGCACGAGTTCGTCGGACGCGTCGCGGACGTCGGTGACGACGTGACGGGCGTGCGCGTCGGCGACCGCGTCGTGTCGGGCGCAGGCATCTCGTGCGGTCACTGCTTATGGTGTCTGCGCCGTCGCACGAACCTGTGCGCGGAGTACCGCACGCTCGGCCTTCAGGTGGACGGCGGGCTCGCCGAGTACGTGACGTCACCCGCCTCGATCTGCCATCGCGTTCCCGACGCGTGCGACGACGACGCCGCCGCAATGACGCAGCCGCTGGCCGTCGCTCTCCACGCGCTCTCCCGGGTCGCGCAACGTCCGGACGAGTCGGTCGCGGTGATCGGGGCGGGCGGCATCGGCTCGTTCATCATCGCGGGTGCATCGCACCGCGCCGTCGAAGGACGTGTCGTCGCGATCGACATCGATGCCGGACGCCTGGCGACCGCGTCGGACCTGGGTGCGAGCGAGACGATGGACGCCACGGGCCTCGACCTCTCCGAGGTGCTGCTCGAGCTCAGCGACGGAGTCGGGTTCGACGTCGTGATCGAGGCCAGCGGAGCGCCTCAAGCGCCGTCCGCGGCGATCGCCGGCGCGCGCCGCGGCGGCCGGGTGCTCCTCGTCGGCTTGCACGGCGCGCCTCGCGAGATCGACCTCACCCGGACCATCCTGCGCGAGATCGACATCGTCACGACGGTCGCCCACGTGTGCGACTCCGACATCCCCGCCGCGCTCGAGCTGCTCGCGGGTACCGACATCGCAGCCGTCACCGCCGGGCCGCGGATTCCGCTGGATGCGTTGGTCGAGGACGGGCTGCGCCTGCTCGCCGAGCGGCGGGCGGCCGGCAAGATCCTCGTGACCCCCAGTGCGTAGCTCAGGCGGGGTGATCGTCGACGTACCGGATGTAGCCGGCCTCGTCGAGGCTCGCGGCGCCGGCGTATCCCCAGATCATGAACACCGGTTCGTCGCCGGTGTTCTCGAACCCGTGGTAGTCGTTCTTCGGCACGAAGACGACCTCGCCGGGCCCGAGCTCGACGTCGGCGTCGCCGACGCGCGCGACTCCGCGGCCGGAGACGAGGTACTCGAACTCCTCCGCGTTCGGGTGCCGGTGAATGTCGTGCTTCGACCCCGGTGGGAAGACGGTGATCCCGAAGACCGAGTGCTCGGCACCGACGGTCTCGCGGGTGAGCAGCCAGCGCACGTCCATGTCGACCCACCCGTCCTCCGAGCGCAGGGCCACGTCCCTCGGCGTTGCCTCGAAGCTCGTCTTCATCGGGTGGTCGCTGACACGGCGGATCGTCTCGGACACGTCGTCACCTCCGGTTCGGTCTGGAACGTTCACTATAACTTAACGACAGCCGACGCCAAACGCCGGCAAAACACACGAGTTTTGGTCTCGCACTGTTCTGTATTGCTTGACATCCCGCCGTCGGCTGTCTAGAAACGACCGGGGGAGGAGTCGCTCATGCCCATCAAGACACCGACAACCGTCGACGTGGAAGCGCAACTGCGGTTGCTCGAGCCGATGCTCAAGATCCGCGCCTTCGAGACTGCGGCGAATCAGCTCTACCTCTCGGCGAAGATGCCGGGGCTCACCCATCTGTACATCGGTGAGGAGGCCGTCGCCGTCGGCGTCTGCTCGGTGCTGCGCGTCGACGACGTGATCACTTCCACGCACCGCGGGCACGGCCATTGCATCGCGAAGGGTGCCGACGTGCGACGCATGTTCTGTGAGCTGCTCGGCAAGGAAGAGGGGTACTGCCGCGGCAAGGGCGGGTCGATGCACATCGCGGACCACGCCAACGGCAATCTGGGCGCGAACGCGATCGTCGGGGGATCAGCAGGAATCGCGACCGGCGCCGCGTTTGCTGCGCAGCGTTTGGGCACTGATCGCGTCGCGGTGTGTTTCTTCGGCGACGGCGCGCTCGGCCAGGGGTTGCTGTACGAGGTCATGAACATGGCCGCGCTCTGGAAGTTGCCTGTCATCTACGTGTGCGAGAACAACCTCTACAACGAATACACACACTTCTCCGAAGTCACGGCCGGGTCTATCCCGGCACGCGCTGAGGCGTTCGGCATTGCGACCACGGAGGTCGACGGGCAGGACGTGCTGGCAGTTAGAGGGGCTGCAGAACAAGCTGTCGAGCGCGGGCGGTCCGGTGGCGGCCCGTCGTTTCTTCTCGCGGCGACGTACCGCTACCACGGGCATCACGTCGGGGACATCGACCGTGCGTACTACAGAAAGAAGGAAGAGGAGGAGCTCTGGGTGACCGAGCGCGATCCGATCGACCTTCTTGCTGGTCGGATCAGCGACGACGCGGCGGTCTCCGAGCTTCGCAAGCGAGTCGAGGCAGAGGTCTCCGATGCCGTTGCGTACGCGCTCGCCGCGCCGTATCCCGAACCGAGCGAGGTGACCGAAGATGTCTTTGCCTAGCGCGGTTCTGGGCGATATGCGTGAGCTGACGATCTCGCAGGCCGTCAACGAAGCACTGGCGGAGGAGCTGCGCCGCGACCCGACCGTGTTTCTCATCGGTGAGGACGTGGCCGAGGCGGGCCACCCGTTCAAGGTTCTCTCCGGCCTCGTCGAGGAGTTCGGCGCCGACCGAGTCGTCGACTCTCCCATTTCCGAAGCCGGCATCGCAGGCCTCGGCCTTGGCGCCGCGATCACAGGGATGCGGCCGGTCGTCGACATCATGTTCGGCGACTTCCTCACACTCATCATGGATCAGGTGGTCAATCAGGCCGCGAAGATCCACTACATGTCGGGCGGCAGCCTCAAGGCGCCACTGACGATCAGGACGACGCTCGGTGCGACGCGTCGCTCGGGAGCACAGCACTCACAGAGCCTCCACGCCTGGGTGGCGCACGTCCCGGGGCTGAAGGTCTGCCTTCCGTCGACGCCGGCCGATGCGAAGGGGCTGCTGAAGTCGGCGATCAGGGATGACAACCCGGTCGTGATCTTCGAAGACAAGATGATGTACACCGTGAAGGGGCTCGTTCCGGACGGCGAACACGTCGTTCCCATCGGGCTCGCAGACGTGAAGCGCGAGGGCGAGGATGTGACCATCATCGCGACGAGCTCCATGGTCCAGGTCGCGCTCGCGGCCGCCGAGGAGCTCGAGCGCGACGGCGTCTCCGTCGAAGTCGTCGATCCACGAACGATCGCACCGCTTGACCGCGCCACCCTTGTCGCGTCGGCGCGGAAAACCGGGCGGGTCGTCGTCGTCGACGAAGGGCACCGGAGCTACGGGGCGAGCGCCGAGCTGGCTGCGGTCATCGCGGAGGACGCGTTCTGGCATCTCGACGCTCCGGTGGTGCGCCTCGCTGCAATGGACGTGCCGATCCCCTTCTCGCCGGTGCTCGAAGACCAGACTGTGCCGACTCCCGAGCACGTGGTCGAGGCCGCACTGAGGCTGCTCGGCAAGGGCCGGTGAGGCGGGTGCCGACCGAGGTCATCATGCCCGCGCTCGGCATGGCGCAAGAGACCGGGAAGCTGCTGCGCTGGATCAAGAACGAAGGGGACACCGTCACGAAGGGCGAACCCCTGATGGAGATCGAGACCGACAAGGTCACGGTCGAGATCGAGGCGCCCGCGGACGGAACCCTCGCAGGGATCAGCGCCGCCGAGGGTGAGGATGTTCCCGTAGGGCGAGCGATCGCGTATCTGCTCGCACAGGGGGAGGATCTTCCCCAGACGGTGGCAGTCCTGGCGGCACCAGCGCCGAGCGCATCGCCTGCCGTCGCGGCAACGACGAACGGCTCAGCGACGGCTGTCGAGACGCCGGCACGACGGATTCTCGCGTCGCCCAAGGCGCGACGTCTCGCACGCGAGCGCGGCGTCAGGATCGAGGACTTGCGGGGCACGGGCCCGCACGGCGCGATTCAGGCGGCTGACGTAGTCGCGGGTGAAGAGCGCGCGGCGCCTGCACAGCCGGTCGTCTCGAGTGCGTGGAAGACGATGGCGGACCGGATGCAGCAGGCATGGCGCGAGGTGCCGCACTTCTTCCTCGAGCGTGATCTCGATGCAACCCGGCTGAACTCCTGGCGGGAGACGATCCGGCGGCGGCCGGGATACGAGAAGGTGACGCACACCGATCTCCTGATCGTGATCTGCGCTGCGGCGCTCCTGGAGCATCCGCGCGTGAACGCTACGTGGCGCGACGGGACGGTCCAGTATCAGGAAACGATCAACGTCGGGATCGCCGTGGCTACCGACGAAGCGCTGATCGTCCCAGTCGTGCACGGCGCCGACCGGCTCGAGTTGAAGGCCGTGGTGCGGGCGCGGATCGACCTGGTCGCGCGAGCGCGCGAGCGCAAGCTACGCCCGGCCGACGTGAGCGAAGGGACGTTCACAATCTCCAACCTCGGCATGTTCGGCGTCGACGCCTTCCACGCGATTGTGAATACGCCTCAGGCGGCGATTGTTGCGGTCGGCAGGATTCTCGATCGCGTCGTCGCAGTCGACGGCGAGCCCGCGGTCCGGCCGACGATGACGGTGAGCCTTTCGTTCGACCATCGCGTCGTGGACGGCGCCGAAGGCGCGCGGTTCCTCGACACGCTCGCCGCGTTGGTCGAAGAGCCTGCCGGGCTGGTGCGGTAACGCAGCGCGATCTCGTCGACGAGGGCCTGACGAAGGCCGTCCGGGCGAGCTTCGAGAACACGGAGTCCGAGCGACTCCGGCTCGTGCTCGACTCGCTGGTGCGGCATCTGCACGGCTTCATCACCGAGGTCGGGTTGTCGGAAGACGAGTGGTTGTCCGCGATCGAGTTCCTCACGGAGACCGGACACATCACCGACGAGCGGCGCCAAGAGTTCATCCTTCTCTCCGACGTCCTCGGCGCTTCGATGCTCGTGATCGGCCTCAACCACCGGGTCTCGAACGCGGCGACGGAGTCGACGGTTTTCGGCCCGTTCTTCGTCGAAGACGCACCGCGGTACGAAAGCGGTGACGACCTTGCGAACGGTGCACCCGGTGAGACGTGTCTCGTGAGTGGTCATGTCCTGTCGACGCGCGGTGAGCCGATCGCGGGCGCGCGTGTCGATGTCTGGCAGGCGGACGAGGCGGGGATGTACGACGTTCAGTACGACGATCTCACCGAGGCCCGCGGGCGCGGCCATCTGTTCTCTGACTCCGAGGGCCGGTTCTGGTTCCGGACGATCCGTCCGTCGCCATATCCAATCCCCACCGACGGACCGGTCGGCCGGCTCCTCCGCGCCGCAGGAAGGAGCCCGATGCGCCCTGCACACATCCACTTCCGGATCGCGGCCGACGGCTACGAGACGCTGACGACGCACGTCTTCGTGGCCGGCGATCCCCACCTCGACACGGACGCCGTCTTCGGTGTGAAGGAGTCGCTCATCGCGCCGTTCGCCACATCGGAGGACGCACACTGCAGCCTGGATTACAACTTTGTCCTCGCGCTAAAGGGTGTCACCGGCCGCGAAGCCGAGCCGTCCTAGTTCAGCCAGACCGAGCCGACCTGCGACGTCGGCTCGGCTGTGATCCTGGTATCGGCGTCGTTGCTCGCCTATCCGGTGACGCTGACGAGCTCGGCGAACTCCGGCTCGCCGGTCAGTGCTTGCTCGCGTGCAATGCCGATCCCCGGTGCGTAGACCTTCTGGTCGTACGCACCCGGTTCGAGGCGGGTCGCCTCGAGCGTCGTCAGCACGTTCTTGAGCGTTCCGTACGGGACGGTCGTTGAGCCGCCGCGCTCGACGATCCAGGCGGTGTCCTCGGCCTGCCCGGTGAGGAATTCCTGACGGTACGCCTCGGGGATCTGAGGGTTCGCCGCCATGACGAGCCCCGGCTCGGCGTCGTGGACGCCGGCTTCCCATGAGCCGGAGGTGTCGACCTTGCCGTTCGGGAGGTAGTGCGCAGTGTCCTCGCCCAGGTACCAGACGTTGCCTTGTTTGTCCTGCGCGTACCAGTCGGAAGTCTTCTCGAGCAGGGCTCCGTCATGAGTGGCGACGTCGGTGACGACGCGGGCCGTGATGCCCTCGGCGACGGTCTTCGTCTGGTCGGTGACGGTCACCCGATCTTCTTGGGTCTGGCCGTCCTTGACGCCGCGGTAGACCAGCGTCCTGCCGACCGGCAACGGAAAGTACGGGTTGTCGATCGTGGTCGTGAAGTTCGCTGGGTCGAGGACCGGCTCGTACGCGGAACCGCCTCCCGACCCTGCGCTCGAAGCCCATGGCGCCCAGACGGCGATCGTCGCTGCGATCGCGACGACGGCCAGTGCAGCGGAGAGCTTCTTCATCGTCAGGGCCTCCTTTTGCTCGGGACTCGGCGATCATGGCCGGGACCGATGAATGGAGGATGAAAGAATGCGACTGGAGACTTTCCGCCGTTCCGTGTCGCGCGGGGGTACCGCGGTGACGGGCAGAACGAGCCAGACATCGGCTCCGCCGCTGGGGCGGTTGGCCGCGTGTGCCTCGCCGCCGTGAGCCTTGGCGATTGCGTCGACGATGGCGAGTCCGAGTCCGGCGCCCGAGCCCTCACGTCCGCGAGTGTCGCGGCTGAAGCGTTCGAATGCGTGCCGGAGGAAATCGGGCGGGAAGCCGGGGCCCATGTCGGTTACGTGAAGTTCGATGCCCCCGTTCGAAGGAGTGAGGGCGAGGCGGACCTCCCCGCGTCCGTGGCGAAGAGCGTTGTCAACCATGTTTGCGAGCGCTTGCTCGAGCCGGAGACGGTCGCCGGAGAGGCGCGTATCCGGTTCGAGGTCGGAGGTGAGCGAGCGTTGCGCCGCCTCGGCGCGCCATTGGAAGCGGCTGATGGCGGAAGCCAGCAGCTCGGCGGGGTCGATCGTCTCGATGCGGAGCGGGAGTTTGCCGTGGTCGGAGCGGGCAATCAGCAGGAGATCTTCGGCCAGCTGGGTCAGCCGGTCGACCTCCTGCGATGACGCGCGGATTGCCTCCCGGAGCTCCTCCGGAGACTCGCCGTATCGGAGCGCGAGCTCGAGCTCGGTGCGAAGGAGGGCGAGCGGCGTGCGCAGTTCGTGGCCTGCGTCGGCGACGAACTCGCGCTCGCGCTCGAGCGCGGTTTCGAGTCGCCCCAGCATGTCGTTGAGCGTCTCGCCGAGGCGTTCGAGCTCGTCTCCCGTCGGCGGCACGGGTAGCCGCTCCCCCGGGCTGTCGGCCGAGACCGCGGCGGCACGGCGGCGCATCGAGTCGACCTGGCGCAGAGAGAGCCCGGCGAGGAGGTAGCCGGAGAGGGAAGCGAGAACCAACGCGATCGGTCCGGCGATCAGCAGCTCGTCACGGAAGGAGGCGAGTGTCTCGGTGTTGTCTTGACGGGTTGCCCCAACGACGAGGACGAGCCGGCGGCCTCCGCGCGTCACGGGCGCTGCGAGCAGCCGCGAAGGTTCATCCAGGCCGGGGATAGCGCTCCGGTCGGCGTAGATGGTCCTCTGTCGAGCCGAGCTGAGTTGCGTTGCGTCCAACAGCAGTGTTGCGCCGAGCGGTCGCGTCGCGGTGACGACGCGCCCGTGGCTGTCGATCAACTCCGCATAGCTCTCGCCGCGTTCGATGAAACGACCCGTGCTGTCGCCCGCCAGGGAGGCGTTCGACTGGCGCACGAGAGTGGCGAGGTCCTGCGATCGGAGTTGCAGTTCGCGGTCGAGTGCAAGAGCGAGGTGGGAGTTGAGGCGTGCGTAGAGGAACCAGCCCGAGCAGGCAAGCACGGCCGCCATCGCAACCGCGAAGGCTGCGGTGACACGGACCCGGATCGGCATTCGGCTCATTTGCCGCCGTCGGGACGCAGCCGATAACCCGCTCCGCGGACGGTCTCGAGGGAGCGCCGTTCGAACGGCTCGTCGATCTTGCGGCGCAGGCGGCGGACGTAGACGTCGACGATGTTCGAGCGGTTCTCGTAGGCGAAGTCCCAGGCGTGTTCGAGCAGGTGCAGTCGTGAGAGCACGTCCCCGGGCCGGCGCATGAACGTTTCGAGCAGCGCGAACTCCTTCGCCGAGAGGCGGATCTCCCGCGCACCCCGTCGCACCTCGCGCGAGGCAGGGTCGAGTCGAAGATCACCGACCTCGAGCACGTTCGGCCGCTCCGCCTCGCCTCGTCTGGCAAGTGCTCGGAGGCGCGCGAGCAGCTCGGCGAACGCGAACGGCTTGACGAGGTAATCGTCGGCGCCCATGTCCAGGCCGGCGACCCGGTCCTCGACGGAGTCGCGCGCGGTGAGCATGATCACCGGTGTCCAGATCCCGCTCTTCCGCAGCCGTTTGCAGGTCTCGAATCCGTCGATACCCGGCAACATCACGTCGAGCACGATCGCGTCGTACTCGCGGGCGCCGGACATCCAGAGTGCGTCCTCGCCGCTCTCGGCGACATCGGTCGCTAGCCCCTCATGCGTCAGACCACGGCAGATGAGGCCCGCCATCCGCAGCTCGTCCTCCACTACCAGCACCCGCACGGCTCAGATCCTGTCCGCAATCGATGAACGGCAGATGAAAGCTACTGGGTTCATGATGCATTCATCTTGCGCGTCTAGCGTGCCTGCGCGTGATCATCAGTGAGGACTCGGCGTGAGCGCTGCGGTAGAGGCAGACGGCGTTCGCAAGTTGTACGGTGCTCTCGTCGCGGTCGAGGACCTGACTTTCTCCGTCGAGCCGGGTCAAATCCTCGGCGTGCTCGGTCCGAACGGCGCTGGGAAGACGACTGCGATCCGCGTGTTGACGACGCTGTTGGCTCCCTCACGCGGAACGTTCGCGGTCGCAGGAGTTCCGCACACCCGGCCGGTCGAGATCCGCCGGCGGATCGGTGTCCTTCCGGAAAGCGCCGGTTACCCGGAGCGGCAGACAGGCGAGGAGTTCATCCGGTATCACGCGCGGCTCTACGGCCATGCGCGGGCTAGTGCGGCGGCGGTCGCCGACAGGTTGCTCGCCGAAGTCGGGCTCGCCGACCGTCGCGGATCGCTGATCGCGGGTTACAGCCGCGGCATGCGCCAGCGGCTCGGGATCGCGCGGGCGCTCGTCAACGAGCCCCAAGTCGTCTTTCTCGACGAGCCGACACTGGGTCTCGATCCTGCGGGGCAGCGGCTCGTCCTCTCGCTCGTTCGCCGGATCGCACACGAGCGTGGTGCCACCGTCTTGCTGAGTACCCACTTGCTCGCCGAGGTGGAGGAGGTCTGCTCGCGCGTGTTGATTCTCACCCGTGGCCGCGTCGCCGCGGCCGGTACTGTGGCCGAGGTTGCGCGCCGGGCTGCGCCGCGCCGCGCGCGGCTGCGAGTCGCCCCCGAGCGCGTCGAGGAGGCGCTCGCCGTTCTCGCGCGCGCACGGGGTATCGAACATGTTGCTCCCGCCGACGGGGCGCCCGGCTCGCTCACGGCGACGCTCGATGAGCGGACGAGCAACGGGCAGATGAACGAGGGTCTACGTCTCCTCGCGGAGACGGGCGTTCCCGTGCTGTGGTTCGAGCTCGAGGGTGCGCGGTTGAGCGATGCCTTTCTTGCGATGACCGAGGCCGGCTGACGTGGTCGACCTCGAACGCGCAACACCAGGACGCGCCTGGACGATCGTCGGCGAGTGGGAACTGCGCGACCTCTGGCTTGGCGGACGGGCGCTGCTGCTAACTCTCGCGTTCAGTGTCCTCGTCAGCGTTCTCACGTACCTCACCGCTACGAACAAGGCGCTCAACTTCCTCGAGCAGCGCGAGTCGGTGAATCTCACGCTGCAGGTCGCGATCGCCGTCGGCGCACTACTGGCGCTCGTCGCCGCTGCGGACGCGGTGAGCGGCGAGCGTGAGCGCTGGACGCTCGAGACACTGCTCCTGGCTCCAATTCCTCGACTGCAGTTGACGCTTGGGAAGCTCGGCGGGGCATTCTCACTTTGGCTCGCGGCATTTGCGGTCACGATCCCTTACGTCTGGTTTCTCGGGCGCGGCGTCGGGATCGTCGGCGACGGGCATGCGTGGAGCCAGGACCTCTCCTGGATGGCGGCGCCAGTCGTTGCAGCGGCGCTCTTTGCCCTTCTTGCCGCGGTCGCCGGTGCGCGTTGCATGCACCTGAATCGAGACTCGTCCAGGTGAAGCGACTGCGACCTCCCGCAGTCGCAACAACTGCCGCGCTCGCACTCGCGTTCGCCGGCGCCGCCGACGCGCTGTCAAACGGCCTGGCGGTGAGCGTTGACCGGACGGGGATCTCGACAGCCCTCGGTCACGAGTTCGTCTTTCGCAGCACGATTGAGAACCAGAGCGCGACTCCTGTGAGCGGTCTGATCGCGCACCTCAACGTCCTCAGCCTGCGAAACGGCGTCTACGTCGATCCCGAGGATTGGTCCTCTCGTCGGACGCGCTACCTCGCGCCGATTCCGGCCGGCGCCTCGGTCACCTTGACGTGGAAGATGCAGGCAGTGAATTCGGGCAGCTTCGGCGTCTACGTAGCCGTGCTTCCACAAAGCGGAGCCGCACGACCACCAATCACGGGGCGGGCGGTGCATGTATCGATCGCACATCGCAAGACCCTCAACTCCGGCGGAACCCTACCGCTCGTCCTCGGCATTCCCGCTCTGCTCGGTGCACTTTCGCTCGGTGTCAGGGCGCGAAGGCGCACTGCGTGGGAGCCGCGCGTCAGGCGGACGAAAGACCAGCCATAGAGGAGCGACCGGCCGGCTCGCTCACAACATGGCAGCCGCGACAGCGTGCCTCGTACGAGTCGAGCGCGCCGACCACGATCGTCGCGCCGTCTGCCGGCGCGGGGCGGCCGTTCACGAGCCGCTGCGTCATCGTCGCGGGCCCGCCGCAGCGGTGGCAGACCGCCTGTAGCTTGTCCACGAGCTCCGCGCGGCAGAGCAGCTCCAGAAGCGACCCGAACGGCAGGCCCCGGAAGTCCTGGTCGAGGCCTGACGCAACGACGCGGATCCCGCGCTCGACGAGTACGTCGATCACCAGGACGATCTCGGGCGCGAAGAACTGCACCTCGTCGATGCCGATGACGTCATAGCCGTCGGCGAGCCCGGGGATGTCCTCGGGCTTTGAGACGGCGACGGCTCGCATCTTCGCGCCGGCGTGGCTGACGACGTGGCCGATGTCGTACCGGTCGTCGATGCGGGGTTTCACGATCAGCGCACGCTGGCCTGCGATCTCGGCGCGGCGCAACCGGCGTATGAGCTCTTCGCTCTTGCCGCTGAACATCGGGCCGCAGACGACCTCGAGCCAGCCGCCACGCTCGGGCAACAACCGGATCACTGGACGTGACCCTAGCCGGAGGGTCCGACGGACTCCGAGCTGCGGTCGAAGGCCCAGCGCGAGAGGAGCCGAAGGCTGACGATGCCGAGGGGCCGGCCGTCCTTCACCACCGGCAGGTGGCGGAAGTTGTTGTCGAACATGATCTGCGCCGCTTCGTCGATCGTCGTCTCCGGGTCGATCGTGACCGGATCGAGCGTCATCCACTGGCGGACCCGCGCCTCGGCCGCACGTGCCCGCGCGGCGACGGCGCGCAGCAGATCGCGCTCGGTGACGATGCCGACGATCCGCACGAAGTCCTCGACGACGACGACGGCACCGACGTTCCCCGCGTTCATCTTCTCCGCCGCCTCGCCGATCGTGTCCGAGGGGTCGACGGTGAGGACGTCCTTGACCATCAGGTCGGCGACCGTGTTCATCGTCGGATTATCGCAGCAGCCTGGAGAGGCGGCGATCCTTCAGGACGCGCCCGCCGGTCTGGCAGTTCGGGCAATAGAAGATCGTGTGCTCCTCGAAATCGACCTGCGCGAGCGGCGTTCCGCAGACGTAGCACGGCTCGCCGAGCCGTCTGTGGACGCGGTAGGTCGCTTCGTCGCCGGCGCCACGCTCGCGGAGCTCGAGGCCGCGCGCGAGCTCGGCGTTCATCGCCGTCGCAAGGCGCGCCACCTCCTCGTCGGTGAGGTCGGTCGAGAGCGCGTAGGGCGAGAGCTTCGCAGCGTGGAGGATCTCGTTCGCCCAGGCGCGGCCGATGCCGGCGATCACGCGCTGGTCGCGGAGCATCGAGTGCAGCCTGCGCGACTCGCGGCGGAGGATCTCCCCGACCTCCTCCGCCTCGAGGCCGAGCGCCTCGGGGCCGAGGTGGCCGACCTCCTCCTCGACCTGCTCCGGCCGGAGCAGCCAGACTCCGGCCCGCTTCTTCTTCGCGTTCTCGGTGAGGACGAGCTTCGAGCCGCCGACGAACTCGAGCGCGAACGCGGGCGTCTTCGGGCCTGCCTCGCCGGCGCGAAGGGACTTGAGCCGCCCGGCCGTCATCAGGTGGATGAGGAGGACGAGCTCGCCGTCCTCGGTCGGGAAGAGGAGCCGCTTGCCGCGCCGCTCGGCGCCGCGAAGCTTGCGGCCCTCGAGCTCCTTGAGCGGCGGGTCGAACGTCTTCAGCGTCGCGATGTGCGCCGGGCCGGCCTTGGCGATCGGGAACGCGGAGACCGGGTCATCCAGCTGGCGCCGCCAGGCCTCCATCTCGGGGAGCTCGGGCATCACCGTCCACCGTAGCGATCGAGCGGATCGGTTTTGCGAGCAGGAAGGCGAATGCGACGGTAGACAGGCCGGCGCCGACGAAGAGCGTCGCCCGCACGCCGACCCAGGAGGCGAGGAGGCCGCCGATGAGGCTGCCGAGCGGGAGCACGCCCCAGACGATCCAGCGCCGTGACGCGTTCATCCGTCCGAGCAGCAGGTCCGGCACGAGCGTCTGGTACAGGCTGATCCCCGGGATGTTGAAGAGCACGACTCCGAACGAGACGAGCAGCGTCGAGACGACGAGCAGCGGCACCGCGACGAGGCGTGAGCGGCCAGAGGAGCAGCGGCGCACCGCCGAGGGCAGCCCCGAGCGCGAGCGTCCGTCCGACCCCGATCCGCTCTGTCACTCGGCGTGCAACGAGGGCGCCGCCGAGCCAGCCGAGATTGCCGAGCATGAAGACGAGCCCGAGCTGGGCGGGAGAGAGGCCGAGCCGCCGGACCGCGTAGACGAGGCCGAGTGGGCCGTTCATGCCGGAGCCGAGGTTGAAGGTCGCCACGTACGCGGTCATCACCCGCCAGCGCGGATCGCCGAGGAGGTAGCGGAGGCCTTCGACGATCTCTCTGCGCAGCTTGCGGTCCGCGACGCGTCGGCGTGCCGGCTCGCGGCTGCGGATGCGGGCGACGAGCAGGGCGGACCAGACGAAGCTCACGGCGTCGACTGCGACGGCGTAGGGCGCGGTGATCGCACTGACGAGCAGGCCGGCGAGACCGGGGCCTGCGATCTGCGCACCGGAACGGCTCACCTCGAGCTTCGAGTTCCCCTCCACGATGCGCTCGCTGCCGACGAGCGAGGGGAGATACGACTGATACGCGACGTCGAAGAAGACCGTCAGCGTCCCGACCACGAAGCCGACCGCATACAGCTGCCAGATCGTCGTGTGGCCGAGGGCGGCGGCCAGGGCGCCAGCTGCGAGACCTGCGAGCCGACCTGGCTCACAGTCTGGGCGCCCCAGAGGCGCAGGAAGTCGCGGTGGCGGAGGAGCTCGCCCCCGCGCGGTTTCACGCCTCGGCCTCGGCGCTCGCGCGGATCAGCGGCTCGACCGAGATCGCCTGCTCGGGCGGCGGCTCAGGCAGCGTTCGGAGCTTGCGAATCGGCGAGGCCGCGATCGGCACGCACGCGGCCGTTGACGGAGAGGGCGAAGCTCACGGCGTCGGCCAGCACCGCAACCGCTGCGCCGAATGCACCGATCAGTGCGCCCGCCAGTGTCGGGCCCGCGAGCGTCGCGACCGACTGCGTTCCGAGGAGCTTGGAGTTGGCCTCGCCGAGGCGCTCGCGCTCGACAAGCCCCGGGAGGAACGAGAGATACGAGACGTCGAAGGTGACGCTCAACGCGCCGACGACCGCGGCGACGACGTAGAGCTGCAGCATCGAGAGGTCGCCGAGCCAGTATGCGATCGGGATCGATGCCATCGCGAGCGCGCGGCCGAGGTCGGAGACGATCATCAGCGGTCGGCGACGCACGCGGTCGATCCAGACGCCGGCCGGAAGGCTGAACACGACGAATGGCAGCACCGCGAACGCGCGAAGGAGGGAGACGCCGAGGGCGCTCGCGTGGAGGATGAGGAGCGCGGCGAGCGGCAGCGCGAGAATCGAGACCTGCGTCCCGAGCTGGCTGATGCCGTTCGCCCGCCAGAGCTTCACGAACCCCGAGTCCCGCCAGAGCGGGCTCCGGGGCCGTAGGCTAATTCGACGCATCCGCCGCGAGCGGCGTGCTCGTCGGCTCGAGTACGCCACCTTCGGCCGCGGCTTCACTCGGAGACGGCGCGTCGACTGGCTCCGGCATCTCCGCGATCGACCGTACCGAGGAGAGGAGCACCGGGAGGAACGTGAACGCGCCGCCGATCGCGGCCACCCAGAGAGCCTCGCGCAGGCCGTAGGCCGTCGCGAGCACGCCGCCCAGGAGCGCGCCGAGCGGGATCGTGCCCCAGACGATCCAGCGCATCGACGCGTTCATCCGGCCCTGCAGACGCTCCGGCGTGAGGGCCTGGCGGAGGCTGACCTGGGTGATGTTGTAGACGGTGCTGGCCCAGCCGAAGGCGACTGCGCCCAGGAACAGGACGGGCGCGGAGAAGCCTCGTGGCGCGAGCGGCCACGCGAACCCGGCGGCCGAGAAGATGACCGCCGGGATCCAGATCGCGCGGCCCACGCCGACCTTCTTGTAGAAGCGCGTCGTCACCAGCGCCCCGACGATCGCCCCGATGCCGAAGCCCGCGAACACGAAGCCGGTAGCGAACGCCGACATGTGGAGCGTGCGAACCATGTAGAGGATCCCGATCGCGAACGTCACCTGGCCGAAGAAGTTCGACGTCCCCGTGCACACGGCGATCCAGCGCAAGTACGGGTGCTTGACAACGTATGCGAGGCCCTCCTTCAGCTCGGGCAGCATCTTCGGTCGCGGCTGGCCTTCGATCCGCTCGTGCGGAGCTTCCGGCTTGCGGATGCGGAGCATGAAGAGCGTGGAGAGCACGAAGCTCAGCGCGTCGATGACGATCGCATATGGCGCCGTCATCACGCCGATGAGGACGCCTGCTAGACCGGGTCCGCCGATCCCCGATGCGGAGACGGTTGTCTGCAGCTTCGAGTTGCCCTCCACGAGCTGGTCACGCTCGACGAGGTACGGGAGATACGACTGGTAGGCGATGTCGAAGAAGACGGTGAAGATCCCGATCACGAACTGCAGCGCCATTAGCTGCCAGATGTCGAGGATGCCGAGCGCCCAGGCGAGCGGGATGTACGCGAGCAGCACGGCGCGTGCGCCGTCGCCGATGATCAGGATCGGCTTGCGGCGGAGGCGGTCCACCCAGACGCCCGCCGGCAGTGCGAAGAGGATGAAGGGCAGGAAGCCCAGCACGTTGAGGATCGAGAACTCGAGCGGGGTCGCGTGGAGCCCGACGGCAGCGAGCCAGGGGATCGCCAGCTGCGAGATCTGCGAGCCGAACTCGCTGATCGACTGGCCGGTCCAGAGCTTCAGGAAGTCCGGGTGACTCCACAGCCCGCTGGTCGGGCGGCGGAGCCTACGCATCGGGCGCCCGCCTGAACAGCGCGCCGGCGAGGCCGTACGGCTTGCCGCCCTGGCGATCGGCGGCGATGAAGTCCTCGTGGAGCTTCTCGAGCCGGCGCACGAAGCGGCGTGCATCGGCGTCGGTGAGACGGACACGCAGAACGGCGAAGGTCGTCCGGTCGTCGTCGTCGAGGGGAAGCATCTCCTCGACTGCGGTACGGAGGGAAGCCGCCGCGACGTTCCGGACGTCCTCGCCGTCTGCATCGTCGGAGCTCTTGAAGAGGAAGAGACGCGCGGTTCGCCCGTAGAGCTTCTCGGTGAGCGCGCGCACCTGCCGGGTCCGCACGACGCGGATCAGACCCGCCTTCTCGAGCACCTTCACGTGGTGGCCCACCGTCCCCTTCGGGAGGCCGAGCTTCTCTGCGAGCTCGGTCGTCGAGTGGGCTTGCTCGCGGAGGATGACGACGATCTCCGAGCGGAGGTCGTCCCCGAGCGCGCGAAGCTGCTCCGACTCGCGCACGACGAGCACGTCGTCCGCCTCGTAATCCGGAGTCGGAAGCTTGATCCGCTCGTTGCCGGTGGTCGAAGCCGAATGGGCCATCTTTCCGGAATGTACGACTTTTCCCGCCCGTTCGCAAATGCCCTTTTCCACAGGCAGGGGCCAGGCCCTGTTACGGCTCCGTCACCGCCGTGTGACGAATTCGCGCAGCTGCGCGATTTGGAGCTCCCGCGGCCCGTCGAAGCAGCCGATGATCCGACTCGAGTCGACGAAGGAGTGCGGTTCGGCCACGCCGATCGTGCCGGCGTAGCTGCTCCAGGGCCACGCTTCGGGCGTCGCGCAGAGGCCTGCCTCGACCGGGTTCATCACCATGTACCGGTAGGCCTCCAAGAGGTGCGCGTCGTCCCGGATCCGCACCGAGTCGTAGCGAGCACCGAGGACATGGCCCTTCATGCGATGGCGGCCGTTGAACTTCACTGCGTGCCTGAAGTTGACGGCGTGCATGCCGATCGGTAGGGCGTCGTCGGGGACGTCCACCATCACGTGGTAATGCGTTGTCATCACGCAGAACCCGAGGCAGATCCATCCTGTTGTCTGGCCGGCCCGCGCGAGCTCGCGAATGAACGAGAGGCGATCGCGATCATCGCGATAGAGCTCAGCCGCCCAGACCGAGTGGGCGTACACGTGGAAGAGGCCCTCGCTCTTGTCTCGAAGCCGGCGTGGCACGCAGCCACCATGGCCGCGCCGCCGCCGGCGCGATAGTGGCCTTTTCGATTCGTCACACTTCCGTCACGGGGCCTGGCCCCTGCCGTTGGCACATAGGCTCCCGCCCGGTGGAAGCCATCGTCGTCGAGGTTCGCCGCAACGGAGTCGTCGAGTCGCGGCACCGCGTGCACGCGGTCGCGGTGCGGGGCGGAGCGGTGATCGCCGAGGCTGGGGACGCCGGGCTCAGGTGCTTCATGCGCTCCTCGTCGAAGCCGATCCAGGCGCTGCCGCTTGCGCGGGCTCGGGACGATCTCGACGACCGCGACCTCGCGATCGCCTCCGCCTCGCACCGCGCGACCGACGACCAGATCGCCGCGGTACGCGCGCTGCTCGCGAAGGCGCCCGCCGAGGAGGACGACCTCGAGGTTGGACTCCAGGTAGGGAGGCCGCCGCAGAAGGTCTTCCACAACTGCTCCGGCAAGCACGCCGGGATGCTCGCGCTCTGCCGGGCGCACGGCTGGCCGACCGCGGGCTATCGCCTGCCGGAACATCCGGTGCAGCAGGCCTGCCGCGACGCGCACGCGGAGGCGGCCGGCGTCGACCCGCAAGAGCTCCCGACCGCGACCGACGGGTGCGGCGTCGTCACCTTCGCCCTGCCGCTCGAGCGAATGGCGCACGCGTACTCGCGCTTCGAGCAGCTCCCCGGCGCCGCCCGCGTCGCCGGCGCGATGCGCGCGCACCCCGACCTCGTCGGCGGGCCGAGCGGCGAAGACTTCGAGCTGATGCGCGCCGCGCCCGGCTGGTTCGCCAAAGGCGGCGCCGAAGGGCTCCTGTGCGCAGCCGGGCCGCGGTCGACGGGCCTCGCGCTCAAGTCGGAGGACGGCGCATCTCGTCCCCTCGCGCCCGCGCTCGCCGCCTTCCTCGGGCCGCTCGGGGTCGAACTGCCGGCACTCGCGACGGTGCCCGTCTACAACAGCCGAGGCGATTGCGTGGGCGAGCTCGTCGCCGCAGGTTGACGACCGGTGAGTTCTTCTTTACGAACCTGTGACGCAGGTCTAAGATCCGGGTCTTCGCTTGAGGGTGAGGCACAGGTGGGGTGCCTCTGACCTCTGCATGTCCGGTTCGCCGTACGTCCAACGTCGTTGAGGACTACTCGGGAGGTCGCCAAACCTTGCTCGCCGTTGAAATCGCACCCCCCGAGGTCGAAGAGCTCCAGAAGCTCGTCGTCGACGGAACCGAGAAGGGGTTCCTCACCTACGACGAGATCGTCAACGGGCTCGAAGACGTGGAGCTCACGAAGGAGCAGGTCGAAGACTTCTACACCTACCTGATCGACCACAACATCGAGCTCGTCGAGGGCGAGCAGCACAAGACTCCGCCGCACGAGCAGCCGCAACCCGAGGAAGACAAGCTCCCGGTCGCGCCGAAGCTCGACCTGACCGTCGAGCCGAGCCTCGACAGCCTGCGCCTCTACCTGCGCGAGATCGGCAAGGTCCCGCTGCTCACCGCAGACCAGGAGGTCACGCTCGCGAAGCGGATCGAGCGCGGCGACATGGGCGCGAAGACGCAGATGACCGAGGCGAACCTCCGCCTCGTCGTCTCGATCGCGAAGGGGTACCTGGGACGCGGACTGTCGTTCCTCGACCTGATCCAGGAGGGCTCGCTCGGCCTGATCCGCGCCGTCGAGAAGTTCGACTACCGCAAGGGCTACAAGTTCTCGACGTACGCCACCTGGTGGATCCGCCAGGCCGTCACGCGAGCGATTGCGGACAAGGCGCGCACGATCCGCATCCCCGTGCACATGGTCGAGAAGCTGAACAAGGTCGTGCACATCGAGCGGCAGCTCGTCCAGCGCCTCGGGCGCGAGCCGAACGCCGAGGAGATCGCCGACGAGCTCGAGATGACGCCGGAAGAGGTGCGCGAGATCCTCCGCATGGCGCAGCTGCCGGTCTCACTCGAGAAGCCGATCGGCGAGGAGGAGGACTCGTCTCTCGGCGACTTCGTCCAGGACGAGACCGCCGAGTCTCCGTTCGACACGGCGCAGCTCTCGCTCCGGCGCGAGGACATCGAGATGGCGCTCGCGGCACTCCCGGCGCGCGAGCGGCATGTCATCGCGCTTCGCTTTGGCCTGCACGGCGGGCCGCCGCAGACGCTCGAAGAGGTCGGGCGGGCGTTCGGGGTCACGCGCGAACGCATCCGTCAGATCGAGAACAACACGCTGAAGAAGCTCGAGCACCTCCCGGAGGCGCAGGCGCTCCGCGACGCAGTCAGTTAGTACCTAATCCGCGTCAGGATCGCGCGCGAGCGGCTCGAGCAGATCCTGCTCCTCCGCGCGCGCGAACGGGACAAAGAGCCGGCAATGCGGGCACTTGAAACCGCGGTAGCGCGCGGCAGTTCCCTCCATCGCCTCGGCAGTGAACGTCTTGTGGCAGTGAGGGCACTCGACCTCGAAGCCCGTCGGGTTCTGGACGCCTCCCACTCGTCGAGAGTACCGAAAGGGCGGCTTCCGTCCGACCGGAATCCCAGAATCCGCGTCGATGCAGCAAGATGTCATGCGTCGCAGCGTCGCCGAGTTCGTCGGGGCGTTCACGCTCATCTTCATCGGCGGCGGGGCAGGCATCGTCAGCGGCCAGGACATCGTTGCCGTCGGCCTCGCGAACGGCCTCGCGATCGGGATCATGGTCTCGAACCTCGGCCACATCTCCGGCGGCCACTTCAACCCGGCGATCACCTTCGCGTTCCTGATGACGCGCCGCATAACCGCCGCGCTCGCGGTCGCCTACTGGATTGCGCAGCTCGCGGGTGCGATCGTCGCGGCAGCGATCCTACGCGGGCTCTTCACGCACGACCAGTTCCTCGCCGCCGTTCCGCATGCCGGCGAGTTCGGCGACTTCAAGGGCTTCATCCTCGAGATCATCCTGACGTTCTTCCTCGTCTGGGCGGTGTGGGCGACCGCCGTCGATCCGGGCGGCGCGTTCAAGTCGATCGCCGGCCTCGCGATCGGGCTGACGATCACGATCGACGTGCTGATGGGCGGGCCGCTCACCGGCGCCGCGATGAACCCGGCGCGGGCGTTCGGCCCCGAGCTGATCGGCGGCTTCTTCGGCGAAGGCTGGATCTACTGGCTCGGCCCGGTGATCGGCGGCCTGCTCGCCGCGTTCGCCTATGACTACCTCTATCTCCGGCCGACGCGCCCGAGCGTCGTTGGCACGCCCGAGTCCGGCGTCGCCGAGCCGCGGCCCGGCGACACCGCGCTCGACTAGATAAGACGGCGCTCTGCGGCCCAGCGCGTCAGCTCGTGGCGCGACGAGAGCTGCAGCTTGCGCAGCACCGCCGACACGTGTGACTCGACCGTGCGCGTGGACAGGTGCAGCCGAGCAGCGATCTCCTTGTACTTGTAGCCGCGTGCGATCAGCTGCAGCACCTCGCGCTCGCGCGAGGTGAGCTGGTCGAGCTCGGGGTCGGCGACCGGATCGCCGCTGCGGAACGCGTCGAGCACGAATCCGGCGAGCCTGGGCGAGAACACGGCGTCGCCGTCGGCCGTCCGGTGCACCGCGTCGGTCAGCTCGTCGCCGGAGATCGCCTTCGTCACGTAGCCGCGTGCGCCCGCGCGGATGACGCCGATCACGTCCTCCGCCGCATCCGAGACCGACAAGGCGAGGAACTTCACCGCGGGTCGATCCTGCGCGACCTGGATGATCACGGCCTGCCCACCTCCGTCCGGCAGGTGCACGTCGAGCAGCACGACGTCGGGGTCGAGCTGCTTGATGAGCGGAACGGCGTCGGCGACGGAGCCCGCCTCGCCTACGACCTCAACCGTCTTGCCGAGCCCGGCGCGCACGCCGGCGCGGAAGAGATCGTGGTCGTCGACGAGCACGACACGCCGGAGCGGGATGCTCATTGCTTCAGCTCCAGCTCGACCTCGGTGCCCTCGCCGGGCGTCGAGACGATGCGCGCAGCTCCGCCCACGCGCTCCATCCTGCCGCGGATCGACTCCGCGAGTCCACGGCGGTCGGCCGCGACCGCGTCGACGTCGAACCCTGAGCCTCGATCTCGCACGTAGAGCGAGACTCCGTCTCCTCCGGCGTCGAGGAACACGGACACCTCGTCGACGCCGGCGTGCCGCGCTGCGTTCGCCATCGCTTCGCGTGCCGCGAGCACGAGCGCCTGCGACCGCTCGTCGAGCGGCGCGTCGCCGGTCCGTACCACGTCCACACGTACACCGTGCAGCTCCTCGATCTCCGCAGCGGCGGCGTCGACCGCGCCGGCGACCGTCCCCGCCGCGGCGGCCTCGCGGTCGGGGTAGAGCCACGCCCGCAGCTCGCGCTCCTGGCGCCGCGCGAGCCTCCGCGCGTCACCCGGCTCTTTCTGGATCAGCGTGAGCGTCTGGAGCACCGAGTCGTGTACTCGGGCAGCGAGATCGGCCCGCTCCTCGCTGCGAACGCGCTCCGTTCGCTCCGCGTCCCGCTCGCGCACGAGCCGGAACGCCCAGGGGACGAGCACGAGCATCAGCGCTACCGCGACTGCACCGGGCGCCAGGAGCGTGGAGGCGGAGCCGCCGGTGTTCCTCTGGACGAAGAGCACGACTCCGAGAACCATGAGAACGAGGGCGCCCGCCTGCAGATGGCGCTGCCGAAGACCGAACGTGTTGGAGCTCGTGGCGAGCACGGCGCCGGCGCCGACGAGCGCGAGTGGCCAGACGACCGAGTCGGCGAGCCCGAGCCCGCGCAATGCGAGGATCGCCGACCAGACGAGAAGCACAGTGCCGCCGATCCGCCGGGCTCGGCGTGGCGCGGGAGACCCGGGCGCGGGAAGCAGCGCCCAGGCACCGAGGTACGCGACGATGCCCGCGCCGCTTGCGAACGAGAGGAGCGCGAAGACGAGCCGCACGAGGGTCGGATCGACCGCGACCGCATCGGCGATCCCGGCACAGACGCCTGCGACCACACGGTCGCGCTCCACGCGCGTGATGCGCGGGAGCGCGACCGGAAGCCTGAGCGGACCGACGCTCAACCGCGCGTGACCTCCAGCTGGCCCAGACCCACTCGCGCGTCGACGACGAGCACGCGCCCACCCCCGCCCACCGAGGTCGAGTAGTCGACCGAGCTGCCGTTGGCGGCGTGCCCGAAGACGATCACCTTGCCCGCGCTCGCGTGTGCGTCGACGACGACCTTGACCCCGTACGGCACATGCACCTTCAGATCGCCGATGCCGAGAGTGGTCTTGACGTGTGTCTCGCCGGCCGGGACAGCCACGTCGGTGAGGTCGACGGTGAAGTCGCCGATCCCGAGCTCGTACGTACGCTCGAGCGCGGCCAGCGACGACGGGTGCTCGACGCGGTCGCCGACGCCGGCAAAGAGCGGCACGCGAACGACCAGCGCAAGCGCGAGCGCGGCGAGCAGTGCGAGGGCGAGTACGACCACCGCGCCCACGGCGCGGCCGGTCGCGGCACCCGCCGCGACGAGCGCGCCCGTCGCGACGACCAGCGCGCCGAGGACGATCCGCCAGTCGACGTTCCAGACCCCGGTCAGGTCGAGGATCGCAACGCTGCCGATGGCGGCGAGCATGCCGCCGAGCGCGACCGGGAAGAGCATGCCGCCTCGCGGGGCCGGCCGCTGTGCGCTCATCTGCCACCAGACGAGCGCACCGATGCCGAGTGCGGCGGCCAGCCACAGGTTGCCCGGGCTCGGCCAGAAATGCGCGGACGAGAGGACGAGGACCGCGACGAACGCGAGGATCGCCATCCCGACCGCGCGGCTCGGCCGCTCGCGGTGCTGCTTGAGCGCCGACGAGGCGATCGAGTCCTCCGCGCCTTCCTCCGGGATCACCGCCCATGCGGCGAGGTAGAGCAGGATCCCCGTCCCGCCCGCGAGCGAGAGCGCCGCGAAGGCGATCCGGTAGATCGCGGGGCTGAGGTCGAAATAGGCACCGAGCCCGGCGGCCACGCCGCCGAACCAGCGCCCGTCGCGGGGGCGCGTCAGGCGGCGCGTCTCGCGGATGGTCTCGCTCGTCTCCATGTGAAGCTCTCCTTCTAGTCGAATGGTCGACTACAGGCTCGCTTCGCGCGGGCGCCGCCGCTATCCGGGAAGCCCCGGAACGACCCCTGACCCGCTACGGGAGGAAGTCCACGTATGCCTCGACCGGGTTCCGCTCGCGCGGGGCGGGTTCGCGCTCCGGTGCGCCGAAATGGAGCAGGCCCAGCACGCGCTCACCGCGCGGCACGCCGGCCGCCTCCCGGCCCCTCGCGGTACGGAGGACGCCGGGTGTCCGCCAGTAGGAGGCGAGGCCACGCTCAGTGGCCGCGAGCAGGACGAGCATGACCGCCGCAGCGGTCGCGCAGACATCCTCCTCGTCCTGGATCAGATCGCCCGTCAGTGCGGCTGCGGCGAGGACGAGGGTCGGCGCACGGTCGAGCTTCGCCGCCTCCGCGGGGCCCGCGCACTCCTTGAGCCGCACGAGCGTCTCGGGGCCGAGCACGCGGAAGCGCCAGGGCTGCGTCAGGTGGTGATTCGGCGCGAGCCGGGCGACGTCGAGCAGCTCGACCAGTGTCTCTCGTGGAACGGGCTCGGGCCCGAACGCCTTGTGCGTCCGCCGCGCCGCCGCGAGCTCGGCAAGGCTCACGCGAGGCGCGCGGAGACGTGGAGCTCCGCGCCCGCGCGGCGGAGCAGTTGCGAGAACGAGCACCCCTCGTCGGCCTTCGCGAGCGCGGCCTGCAGCGCGGCGTCGTCGATCCCTTCGACCGCGACCACCGCCTCGACGTGCGAGGCGACGATCTGGTGGCCCTCGCCTTCGACCTCGTCCATCACGATCCGGCACCCGACCTCGAGCCGCTGCGGCGGTGTGCCGGCCCGCGTCAGCTCGCTCGCGATCGACATCGTCAGGCAGCCGCCGTGCGCGGCGGCCAGCAGCTCTTCGGGGCTCGTCTGGCCCTCCGCCTGGCCGATGCGGGTCGGCAGTGAAAAGCCGAGCTCGGAGAACGCCCCCGAGTCCGCGGTGATCGACCCCGCGCCGCGGGCGACGTTCCCTTCCCAGACGACGCTTGCGCTGCGCTCGATCCGTGGCATCAGTACAGCGCGCGCGTGCCGTCGGGGTAATAGGCTTCCGCCGGCGAGCCGGCGGGCCGGAAGACACCGAGCACCTGCATTTCGCCCGGGCCGGTGTTCTCGAGGCAGTGCACGAGTTGAGAGGGCAGATGAACGCACGTGCCGGGCCGAAGCGGCGCCGACTCGCCGTCGACGTGCAGCGCGCCCTCGCCCTCGAGCACGTAGATGACCTCGTCGTAGCGGTGGAAGTGGTCCGGCGCGCGGCCGACGGGGATGTAGCCGACGAACTGCGTCACCGTGGCGCAGCCGACGTCCGGCGTCGCCAGCAGGCGGAACCTCCGGCCCGCCGTCGCGTCGGCGACCTCAACGGCGTCGCCGGTGACGACCGAGTGCGTCGCGCCGTCGGCGTCGACCGGGTCGTTCACGAGCACAGACAGCAACTCGAGCCCGTCCGCCTCGGCGACGCGCCAGCCGGTGCCGCGGGCGACGTAGGCCGCCGTGCCCGGCGCGAGGGCGAACTCGTTGTCGAGGATCCTCGCGGTCCCGCTCCCGGAGAGGACGTAGAGCACCTCGTCCTGGACGTGGTTCACGTGCTCGCCGGACGCTTCGCTGAACCGAAGCAGACGCTGCTCGAACTCGGCGCAGCCGCGCTCGTCTCCGAACAAGGGCGACTCGCCCGGATGAATTGCCCACCGCACGGCAACGCCCAGGGTACCTGCGTGAACCTGCCGAAAAGCGGCTAGGCTGCTGGACCCGATTCGGCCGTATTGCAAACCCGCTGAGCGGGGAGGCGTCTTATCGGAGGTACACCCACTCTCGGGAGTACACCCAAAGGAGGGAACTCAATGTTGAAAAGGGTTTCATTGATCGCGTCGGTCGCTGCGTTCGCAGCGCTCGCGATCGTGGTGTCGGCGGTCGCCGGCCCGACATCGGCGGCTGCGAAGACGGTCACGTGCGGTTCGACCCGCACCATCGGCGTCGCGGCGCCCATCACGGGCGCGGCCGCGTCGCTCGGCTCGCAGCAACTCGGCTGGGCGCAGTTCTACGTGACGGGCTGGAACAAATCGCACAAGACCAAGTACAAGATCGTCCAGGGTGACACCCAGCTGCCGAACGCAGCGGAGGCGATCAAGGTCGCGCAGCGGTTCGGCTCGAACTCGAAGATCCTCGTGGTCGTCGGCCCCGCCGGCAGCCAGGAGATTCAGGACACGACCGCGGCGCTCAGGAACGCCGGCCTCGCGTTCATCTCCGGTTCGGCCACCCGGACGTCGCTGACCGACGGCAGCCGGAAGGGGTACTTCTTCCGCGTCGTCCCGAACGACGACCAGCAGGCTCCCGCGGTGGCGAACTACATCACCGCGAACCTGAAGTCAGACCACGTGTTCATCATCGACGACCAGGAGAGCTACAGCCAGGGCCTGGCCGACGGCGTGCAGAAGCTGCTGGACGCCAAGAACGTGAAGACGACGCGCGACTCGGTGAGCCAGACTGCATCCGACTTCTCGTCGCTGATCGCGAAGATCCCGTCGAGCACGAAGGTGATCTACATCCCCTGGCAGCTCTCGGCGAAGGCGCAGCTGTTCGGCCAGCAGCTGAAGGGAGCCGGCAAGAACATCCCGCTGTTCGGCTCCGACGGCCTGTTCGACCCGGACAACTTCACGATCGCCGGTTCATACGACTCGTTCTTCCCGGTGAACGTCACGTCCGCGACGATCAAGGCCTATGCGAGCGCCCACGGCGGCAAGCCGGACTACTTCGGCGTCCCGTCCTATGTCGCCGCGCAGGTCGCGGTGAACGCGGTCGAGAAGGCGTGCAAGACCGGCAAGGGCAAGACGACGCGCACCGCAGTTCGCAAGGCAGTGGCCTCGACGAAGCTCACGGCCACGCTGCTCGGCATCCCCGTCTCGTTCACGGCGAACGGCGACGTCAGCGGCGGCGGCTTCTCGATCTACAAGATCGGGAGCGACGGCGAATACTCGAAGGTCGGCTAGAGCCCGACCCGATCGACCGTGCGCGGCCGGCTCCCCAGCCGGCCGCGCACGTCTATGCGAGAGAATCAGCGCGTGTCCGACTCCGTTCGTCGCGCACTCCCGGGGTTCCTGGCCGCCGCAGGTGCGGTGGCGCTCCTCGGGTTCGAGATCGCGGACAAGGGCTGGGCGTTCTTCTTCCAGATCACGCTGAACGGGATCACGCTCGGCGCCGTCTACGCGCTGATCGCCCTGGGCTACACGATGATCTATGGGATCCTGAAGCTCCTGAACTTCGCGCACGGCGACGTCTACATGGTGGGCGCCTTCATCGGCTACGGCGTTCTCACCTCGCTCGGAGGCCCGCTCAACCCATCGGTTCCGGTGTGGCTGCTGATCGTGCTCATGTTCGGAGCCGCGATGCTCGGCTCCGGCCTGCTCGGAGTCGCGATCGAACGGTTCGCCTATCGCCCGTTGCGGGCCGCGCCTCGCATCGCGCCCCTGATCAGCGCGCTCGGAGTCTCGTTCTTCCTCCAGAACAGCGCTCTGCTCCTGTTCGGCGCCAGCTACCGCAGCTACGACCCGTTTTCGCTGCTCGGGTTCGGGGGCGCCCACTTCGGATCGTCGGTCTTCATCTCGTGGATCCGGATCGGAGTCGTCATCGGCGCGATCGCGCTCATGCTCGCGCTCATCTTCCTCGTCGGCCGCACACAGGTCGGCAAGGCGATGCGCGCCGTCTCGTTCGACCGCGAGGCGGCGGCGATGATGGGGATCGACGTCGACCGGGTGATCGCGGCGACGTTCTTCATCGGTTCGGCGCTCGCCGGTGCAGCAGGCGTGATGTTCGGGCTCGTGTTCAGCCAGATCTTCCATTTCATGGGCTTCCTCGCCGGGCTCAAGGGCTTCACCGCCGCGGTCGTCGGGGGGATCGGCAGCATTCCGGGGGCGATGCTCGGCGGGCTGATCGTGGGCCTCGTCGAGCAGTACGCGCAGGGCTACCTCAACGGCAACTGGTCCGACCTGTTCGTGTTTGCCATCCTCATCGTGTTCATGCTGGTGCGGCCGAACGGCCTGCTCGGCACGCGCGCGATCACCAAGGTCTGAGCGATGTCCGATTTCCCGAACAACCCTGACGACCCGAAGGTTCCCGCGCCGCCGGACGCAGGCGATCGTCCACAGGTCGGCGTCGACGAATGGGTTGCGTCGGTCGAGGGCCGGCGGGCGGACCGCAGCCTCGTGCTGCGGGCACACGGTCGCGTACCGGCGCCTGCACAGCTCGTCGTGGTCGTGGCGGCGGTGTGCGCCCTTCCCTTCCTGCTCAACTCCGGAGACCTCTTCGTCTACGGGCTCTTCACGCTGCTGTACGCGTTGCTCGGTCTCGGGCTGAACGTCGTCGTCGGCTTCGCCGGGCTACTCGACCTCGGCTACGTCGCGTTCTACGGGATCGGCGCCTACGGCTACGCCCTCCTGGCCTCGCCGAAGTACGACCTGCACTGGCAGGCCGAGCTCGCGATCCCGGTCGTGATGGTCGGGACTGCCCTGATCGGACTGATCCTGGGGTTTACCTCGAGGCGCCTGCTCGGGGACTACCTTGCGATCGTCACGCTCTTCTTCGGGCAGGCGTTCGTCGTCTTCGTCAACAACGCGAATCCGCACAACATCACCGGTGGTGCAAACGGGATCGCGCCGACCGATCCGCTCTCGATCTTCGGCTACAAGCTGACGACGACGCGGCAGTACTACTACTTCCTCGTGATCGCCGTCCTCGTCGTCATGGCCGGGTTGTGGTCGTTGCTCCGGTCGCGCACGGGGCGCGCGTGGCAGGCCTTGCGCGAGGATCCGCTGGCCGCAGAGATGATGGGCACACCGGTCAACCGGCTGAAGATCTTGGCATTCGCCTTCGGGGCGGGAATTGCCGGCCTCGCAGGCGTGATCTTCGCGGCCGTCTCGACCGGCATCGCCCCCGGCGCCTTCGACACGTCGGTGCTGATCACGATCTATGCGATCGTGATCCTCGGTGGCACCGGCAGCCTCGTCGGCGTCGTGCTCGGCGCGGTGGTGATCAACGTGACGTACGAGGCGCTGTCGCCCTCGTCGCCGTCAACGGGCCGGTGGGTTTTCTATCTCGCGCTCCTGATCGCGGTCCTGGGGCGGATCCGCCCCTGGCCGAAGCTCGCCGCCGTCGTGGCCGGCACCGCTGCGTTCGGCTTCGCCGTTCACGCCATTGCCGGCGCCGTGTCCTCCTCTGCGACCGCGGGGCCCGTGACCGAAGGAGGCTCGCTCACGGGCTTGATCAAGCACTGGGTGGTGATCCCGGAGCATCCGGGCAGCGCGGCCAAGTACGCCTATGTCGGGCTCGTCGTCGCGGTGGTCGCGCTGACCCGCCTCTCGGGGTGGTCGCGGGCGATTGCGCTCGTACCGGTGCTTTACCTCACCGCCTTCGTGTGGGAGAACCTGCTGATCGAGCAGCCCGCCGTCGCACGGCTGATCATCTTCGGCGCGCTGCTGATCGCGATCATGCAGGTGCGTCCGCAGGGGCTCCTCGGCACCTCGCGCGTGGAGATCGTATGAGCAAGACGCCCGTGCTGTCCCTCCGCGGCGTGACGATGGCGTTCGGCGGGTTGTCCGTGATCGATGAGCTCGACCTCGAGGTGAGCGAGCGCGAGATCGTCAGCGTCATCGGGCCGAACGGCGCAGGCAAGACGACCCTCTTCAATCTCATCACCGGCGTCTACAACCCGATCGACGGCGACATCGTGTTCGAGGGTGAGAGCATTGTCGGGCTTGCTCCGCACCTGATCACCGCGCGCGGGATCGCCCGCACGTTTCAGACGCTGCGCCTCTTCCTGAACATGACCGTCAAAGAGAACGTGATGGCCGCTGCCTGGCCGCACACGCACGCGGGAATCGTGCGCTCGATTCTGCGGACGCCCGGCATGCGCCGTGAGGAGCGCGAGATCGAGCGCCTCGCGGAAGACCGGCTGTCGTTCTTCGGGCAACGGCTGATGGGCTACCGCTGGAACCAGCCGGCGTATTCGCTCTCGTATGCGAACCGACGCCGGCTGGAGATCGCGCGCGCCACGGCGACGAAGCCGCGGTTGCTGCTGCTCGACGAGCCTGCCGCCGGGATGAACCCGGTCGAGACGCACGAGATCACGGAGCTCATCGGGCGGCTCCGCGAGGAGGTGGGCTACACGATCCTCGTCATCGAGCACGACATGCACGTCGTGGAGGGAATCTCTGACCGCGTGGTCGCGCTCGACCACGGCGTGAAGATCTCCGAGGGGACATTCGAGCAGGTCGCCACCGATCCGCGTGTCGTCGAGGCCTACCTCGGCACGAGCGCGACGAAGACGAAATGAACGAGGCCGCGCAGCCGCTGCTCGAGCTCGACGCCGTCGACACGTTCTACGGCCCGATCCACATCCTGCAGAGCCTCAACCTGAACGTGCGTGCGGGGGAGCTCGTCTGTCTGCTCGGCGGGAACGCGTCGGGGAAGTCGACGACGCTGAAGACGATTCTCGGCATCGTGAACCCGCGCAACGGCTCGGTGCGCTTCGGCGGCGAGGACGTGACGCAGCGCTCCACGAGCTACCGCATCCGCCAGGGGATCGCGATCGTCCCCGAGAACCGGCGGCTGTTCGCGCCGATGTCGGTGCTCGAGAACCTGCAGATGGGCGCGTACCTCCACGGCGGCGGCACGAAGGAGGAGTTCGACCGCGTGTACGAGCTGTTCCCGCTTCTGTACGAGCGGCGCGCGCAGCTCGCCGGCACGCTGTCCGGCGGCGAGCAGCAGATGGTCGCGATGGGCCGCGCGCTCATGTCGAAGCCGAAGCTGCTGCTGATGGACGAGCCCTCGATGGGGCTCGCGCCGATCCTCGTCGAGCGGAGCTTCGAGATCATCAAGCAGGTGCACGAGTCGGGCGTCGCGATGCTCATCGTCGAGCAGAACGCGAACGTCTCGCTCTCGATCGCCGACCGCGGCTACGTCCTCTCCACGGGCCGCCTCGTCCTCGAAGGCAAGGCCGACGACCTGCGTGAGGACGAGGGCTTGCGGAAGGCGTATCTCGGACGTTGACATCTCGTAACCCATGACTGTCACGGGTTACGGCTCCGTCACGGCTTCCGCGCAACATTCAGCGTCAAGAGAAACGTCTGCATGACGGAGCCGCGCGGGCCGCTGCGGATGCGGGCCCTGATGCGGGCGAAGAGCTCGTCGCGCTGCTCCGGGGAGAGGGCGAGGTTGTTCGAGTACGTGCCGAGCACGGCGATGTAGTCGTCGGGAGTCTGCTCGACCTGCCAGAGCCGGCGGCGAACCGCCCCTTCTGCGAAGAGGCCAGTCGCCTCGATCTCGTCCCCCAGGTCGGCGACCTCCTCGAGGGCCGGCGGAGGACCGTGGTCATCCCCAGGCGCGACCGCGTTGTAGTCCTCCCACACCTCGGCGAAGAACGGATCACCGCCCGGAGGCATGACGTGCACCGTCTGCACCACTGCCAGGGCGCCACCGCTCCGCAGCAGGCGCGCCGATTTCGTATAGCGCACCTCCGGTGCGATCCAGTGGAGAGCGGTGAACGCCGTCACGGCGTCGAACTCGGCTTGCTCGGGCTCCCACGTCTCGAAGTCGGCCACGACGATCTCGGCTCGAGGAAATCCGGCGAGATTGCGGCGTGCTACGGCGGCCAGCCGCTCCCCGAGCTCGACGCCGACGAGCGCAAGCCCGCGGGCGGCGAGTGCGACGCTCGCCTTCCCCGTGCCGGGCCCGATCTCGAGGACCCGGCCTCCCGGCGGAATCCTCGCCAGGGCGACGAGATCATCAACGAGCGCGTCAGGGTACGACGGCCGCGCGGCGTCGTAGCTCTCCGCCACCGACTCGAAGGTCTCGCGCAGCTGCATGCGGTCCTTGCGTTCGCACACAGTCCGCATGATGCTGGCTAGATTGCGCTCGTGAAGGAACTGCTGCCTGACATCGACCGCTGGCGGGAGCGCGGGGACAAGGTGGCGATCGCGACCGTCGTCGCGACGCGGAGGACCTCGCCGAGGCCCGTCGGCTCGAAGCTCGCCGTGAGCGACAGCGGCGAGCTCGCCGGCTCCGTGTCCGGCGGCTGTGTCGAGAGCGACGTCGCGCTCGCGGCGCAAGAGGTCCTCGCGGGCGGCGCGCCGCGCCTGCTCACGTACGGGATCACCGACGAGATGGCGCTCGAGATCGGGCTGTCATGCGGCGGCGAGATCGACGTCTTCGTCGAGCGTCTGCAGTGACACTCTTCGATGAGCTGCGCCGGGTCGTCGAATCCGGCGATCGCGCGGTCGTGCTCACAGTCCTCGGTGGCGACGACGTCGGGCGCAAGCTGCTCGTCCGGGAGGACGGCTCGACGGCCGGTGACGGCCCGCAGGAGCTCGCGGCCCTCGCGCCCGCTGCGCTGCGCCGCGGACGGAGCCACGTGATCGAGCGTGACGACGGCACCGTGTTCGCCGACGTCTTCGGCCCGCCGCCGCGCCTGCTCGTCTACGGCGCGGTCGACACCGCGGAGTCGCTCTGCCGCGCCGCGAAGCAGCTCGGCTGGACGACGATCGTCGCCGACGCACGCTCGCGCTTCGCCACGCGCGAGCGCGTGCCGAGCGCCGACGAGCTGCTCGTCGCCTGGCCTGACGAGGCGATCTCGCACGTCCGGCCAGATCTCGGCACGGCGATCGTCGTTCTCACCCACGACGACAAGTTCGACCTGCCGCTGCTCATCGCCGCGCTGGCGAGCGACGCCTTCTACATCGGCGCGCTCGGCTCGAGGCGAAACCAGGAGCGGCGGCGAGAGCTGTTGCGCGCGGAGGGCGTGCCGGAGGCCGACCTCGACCGGATCTCCGGGCCGTGCGGGCTCGACATCGGTGCGGAGTCGCCCGCCGAGACGGCGCTCTCGACGCTCGCCGAGATCCTCGCCGTTCGCGCGGGCCGCACGGGCGGCTCGCTGAAGCGGTCGGCGCACAGGATCCACGCCGACGTCGCCGGCAAAAAATAAAATCCCACTTGCAACGCCAATCGTGGGGTACGTAGGATCGCTCACGTGCTGCTGCGGGAGGTCGAATACGCGAAGCCGGCGTCCGTCGCCGAAGCCCTCACCATCCTCGCCGGCAGCGCCGGCGCCCGTGCGCTCGCCGGCGGCCAGACCCTGATCAACGTCATGAAGGCGCGCGCCGCCTCGCCCGACGTGCTCGTCGACCTGAACGGGCTCGACGACCTGAAGGGCATCGAGCTCGGCGCCGACGGAACGCTCACGATCGGCGCGATGGCCACGTATACCGACGTCGTCGGCTCGGCGGAGGCGCGTGCGCGGCCGATCCTCGGCGAGGTCTGTTCCCAGATTGCGGACGTCCAGGTGCGGAACCGCGGCACGATCGGCGGCAACGTCTGCTCGAACGACCCGACGAACCACCTGCCGCCGCTCATGGCGGCCATCGGGGCTCAGTTCACCATCGCGTCCCAGTCCGGTGAGCGCACCGTGGCCGCGGCGGAGTTCTTCCTCGGTGTCTACCTGACCGCGGCCGGCCCCGGCGAACTGTTGACGAAGATCACGATCCCGGCCGGCAAGCACGACGGCTTCGCCGCCGTCACGCTGGGCGCCGACGGCACCTGCATTGCGAATGCCGCCGCGAGCCTCAACGGTTCGCTGCGCGTCGCGCTCGGCTGCGTCGACGCCGTGCCGATCGTCGTCCAGCCTTCGTCCTCCGACGAGGCAGCGGTGCGAGAAGCGGTGCGTGGCGCCGGCCTCGCTCCGCCTGCCGACGTGCACGCGTCGAGTGAGTACCGCGCCCATCTGGCTGAAGTGCTCGCGGTCCGCGCCGCGCGGCAAGCCGCGGAGAGGAGCTGAGTGGGAGCCGTAGCGTCGTCGCAGACGGTCACCGTGATGGTGAACGGCGTCGAGTACGAGCGTGAGGTCGAGGCGCGCAAGCTGCTCATCCACTTCGTGCGGGACGACCTCGACCTGACCGGGAGCCACATCGGCTGCGACACGGGCAACTGCGGCGCCTGCTCGCTGATCGTGAACGGGCAGCTTCTGAAGAGCTGCATGCTGCTCGCCGTCCAGGCAGACGGCGCGACGATCGAGACCGTCGAGGGCCTCGCCGAGGACGGCGAGCTGGCCGCTCTCCAGCAGTCGTTCAGCGACCACCACGCGCTCCAGTGCGGCTACTGCACGCCGGGAATGCTGATGAGCGCGACCGCGCTGCTGCGCGCGAACCCGAGCCCGAGCGACGACGAGATCAAGAAGGCGCTGCAGGGCAACATCTGCCGCTGCACCGGCTACTGGAACATCTTCGAGGCCGTCAAGGCGGCCTCCGCATGAGCGAAACGACGATTGCGCCGTCTCCGGTCGAGATCAAGGCGCCGGAGCGCAAGTGGGCGGGCCAGAGCGTCCCCCGCAAGGAGGACAAGCGGCTCACGCAGGGCGAGGGCGTCTTCGTCGACGACGTCAAGCGGCACGGGATGGGCTACATCCACTTCGTCCGCTCACCGTACGCGCACGCGCACATCACCTCGATCGACGTTTCGAAGGCGGAGGAGATCAACGGCGTCTACGGGACGATGACCGGCGAGGAGGTCGCGGCGCTCACCGATCCGTTCTTCCAGCTCTCGACCCCCCCCGGCGCGCACCTGAAGGACTACGCGCTCGCGGTCGGGAAGGTGCGCTACCTGGGTGAGGCTGTCGTCGCCGTCGTCGCGGAGACGCGCGAGCTCGCACGTGACGCGTCGGAGCTCGTCGAGGTCGAGTACGAGCCGCTCGCCGCCGTCGTCGACGCACGAGAGGCGCAGGACGAAGGCGCACCCGTGCTGCACGAGGACTCCGGCACGAACCTCATGTGGGAGGGCGTCTACGAGTGGGGCGACCTCGATGCCGCGTTCGCCGAGGCGGACAAGATCGTGAAGATCGAGGAGCTCCACTTCCACCGCTTCAACTCGACACCGCTCGAGTGCGACGGCGCGCTCGTCGAGTTCAACCGCGGCACCGGCCAGTGGACGATCCACACGAACAACCAGTTCCCCGGCTTCGCGCAGATCATGATGGGGCCGGCGATGCGTACGGGGCTCGACAAGCTCCGCTTCGTCACCCAGGACATCGGCGGCGGCTTCGGCAACAAGATCACGTCGCATCCGCAGCTCGTCGTCTGCTGCCTGCTCGCAAGAAAGCTGAAGCGACCGGTGCAGTGGACCGAGTGGCGCACCGACTTCCATCTCTCGATGTCCCACGGGAACGAGCGGTGGTTCCGCGACACCGAAGTCGCCGTCAAGAACGACGGGACGCTGCTCGGCTTCCGCACGAAGGCGCTGGACGACGCGGGAGCGTGGCTGCGCTACGAGCCGCTCGGCGGCGTCATCTGGGCGCAGGTCACGCCGGGCGTCTACAAGTGGCGCCACATCCGGCTCGACTTCACGCAGGTCGCGACGAACAAGGCGCCCTGCTCGCCGAACCGCGGCTACTCGCGCATGCAGCACCTCTGGTTCACGGAACGCGTGATCGACATCGTGGCGCACGAGCTCGGACTCGATCCGATCGAGGTGCGCAAGCGCAACTACATCAAGGCCGAGGACATGCCGTACGAGACGCCGAACGGCTGCGTCTACGACTCCGGCGACTACGCGGCGATGCTCGACCTCGCGACCGATCTGATCGGCTGGGACACGATCGAGGCCCGGCGGGACGACGCGGCTGCGCGCGGGAAGCTGCTCGGCGCGGGCATCGGCTCGACGCTCGACTCCGGCACGAACAACTTCGGCCAGTCCCGGATGATCAACCCGGAGCTCCAGTTCTCCGGCAACAACGAAGTCGCGACCGTCAAGCTCGACATCTTCGGCGAGATCGTCGTCACGCTCGGCACGACGCCGCAAGGACAGGGCCACGAGACGACGGCGTCTCAGGTCGTCGCCGACATCCTCGGCTGCTCGGTCGACGACGTGCACGTCCGGGCCGGTCACGACAGCTACTGGAACTCGCACGCGGGCTTCTCCGGCACGTACGCGTCGCAATTCGCGGTCACCGGCCTCAGTGCCGTGAAGGGCGCCACGGACATGCTCGCCGAGCAGATCAAGCGGCTCGGCTCCGTGATCCTCGGCGGCGTCCCCGAGGACGCGCTCGAGCTCGCCGAGGGCACGGTGCGCATCAAGGACAATCCTGAAGCGGCGCTGCCGTTCATGGCGTGCGGCGCGATCATCAACGCGAACAACGCCGGACTGCCGGAGGATCTCGACGTCACCCTGAACTGCCGCTATGTGTACCGGCCGCCGTTTCAGGTGCCGGACCTCGAGCGCAAGTTCGGCAACCTCACGCTCACCTACGCCGCGCAGATCCACGCCGCCGTCGTCGAGATCGACCCCGAGACCGGCCATTACGAGGTCGTCGACTACGCAGCGGTCGACGACTGCGGAGTACGCATCCATCCGCAGATCGTCGAGGGCCAGGTGATGGGCGCGACGGCGCAGGCGCTCGGCGCGGCAATGCACGAGTCCTTCGAGTACGACGAAGACGGCAATCTGCTGACGCCCAACTTCTACGACTATCACGTGCCGCACGCGCTCGACATGCCGCCGCTCCAAACTGGCTCGATCGAGAGCGCGTCTCCGTTCACCCCGCTGGGGACGAAGGGCATGGGCGAGGGCGGCGGTGCAGGCATTCACGCCGTCTGCGCCGCCGTGCAGGACGCACTGCGCGGCCACGGCGACGCGATCGTCCACGACAGCTGGAACCCATACCAGCGCGTCTGGGACATGCTCGAGCATCCGGAGCGCACGCGAGAGCTCGTGCAGGTGGTCGACGCGTGAACGTCGCGGGCGAGCGGACGTTCGACGCGCCGCGCGCGACGGTGTGGAAAGTGCTGAACGACCCCGCCTCGATGGCGAAGACGATGCCGGGTGTCGAGAGCTTCGACGTCCACGACGACAAGCGCTGGACCGCGAACGTGAAGATCCCGCTCGGGCTCGGCGGCCTGAAGATGAAGATCAACATGGAGAAGACCGACGAGCGAGAGCTCGAGCACGCGGCGATGCACATCAAGGGCCAGGGCGTCGGCGCGATGATGAACATGGAGACGAAGTTCGACCTCAGCGATGCGGACGGAGGAGGGACGGCGATGAAGTGGGCCGCCGAGGTGAAGCTCGCCGGGCCGGTCGCCTCGATGGGCCAGCGCGTACTCCAGCCGATCGTGAACCAGCAGGTGCAGCACGTGCTCGGCGCGCTCGACCAGCAGGTGCAGGAAGCACTGGCCGGCGGCGCCGCGTAGCTCGTGCCGCCGTTCCGCATCGGCGTGATGCAGCTCACGATGGAGCCGCTCGACGAGATGCTCGCGTCGTCGCGCGTCATGGACGAGGCGGGCATGGACACGATCTGGCTCGCCGAGGCATACCCGTGGTGGCGCAAGCACGGGATGGAGGCGCGCTCGTCGACCGTCGTCTCTGCGCTGATGGCGCGCGAGACGGAGCGGCTGACGATCGGCTGGGGGATCATCTCGCCGTTCACGCGGCATCCCGTCCAGGTCGCGATGGACGCGCGCGTCGTGCAGGAGGCCGCCGGGCCGGGCCGGTTCATCCTCGGCTTCGGGACGTCGAAGATCTTCCTCAACAACGCGGGCATGCAGACGTCGAAGACGCTCGGCCCGATGCGCGACGCGGTCGAGATCGTGCGAGGGGTGCTCGGCGGCGAGGCCTTCGAGTACGCGGGGTCTACCTGGAACGCGAGCGTGCCGGCGATGCAGCCCGAGGCGCACGCTCCTCGCGGGGTGCCCCCCGTCTATGTGGCCGCGACCGCGCCGAAGATGCAGCAGCTCGCCGGCGAGATCGGCGACGGGTGCCTGACCCCGTCGATCACGACGCCTGCGTTCGTCCGCTATACGAAGGAGAACGTCGGTGCCGACATCGACATCGGCTGCACGGTCGTCGCCTCGATCCACGAGTCGGACCGCAAGGAAGGGCGCGACGGCGCGCGGGAGATCGCCGGCATGTACCTGGCGAACAAGGTGCAAAACATCCAGGGCTCTGCCGACACCCTGCTCGAGCTCGCCGGGATCGAGCAGAACGAGATCCGTCCCGTCGCTGAGGCGATGGAGCAGGGCGGCCGCCTCGCTGCGAAGGCGACGGTGACCGATGCGCTGCTCGACAAGTGCAAGCCGATCGCCGGCACGCCCGAGGACTGCATCGCCGCGATCGAGGAGTACCGCGACGCGGGCTGCACGCACGTGATGCTCGAGCTGTGGGGCGCGAACCGGCACGAGCAGATCCGCCTGTTCGGCCGGAAGGTGCTGCCACACTTCCGCCGATGAAGATCGACCGCGACCGGCTCGTCGATACGGCGAGCAGCCTCGTCAACGTCCACAGCTTCACCGGCGACGAGCAGCGGCTGGCCGACCTCATGGTCTCGCTCTACGAGCGCATGGACCTGCAGGTGCAGCGCCAGCAGGTGGAGGACAACCGCGCGAATGCGCTCGGCACCTGGGCGGGAGCGGGCGGTGGCCCTTCGCTGATGTTCAACGGGCACATGGACACGTCGTACTCGGGACGCGAGCCGTGGCTGCGCAAGGTTCCGGGCTTCCAGCCGCAGGCGTTCGAACGGGACGGCCGGCTCTACGGCCTCGGAATCTCGAACATGAAGGGGGCGCTCGCCTGCTACGTCGAGGCCGTGCGCTCGCTTCAGGACGCGGGCGTGCGCCTTCGCGGCGACGTGATGATCGCCGCCGTGAGCGGCGAGATCGAGAAGACGCAATACGGCGACGCGACCGGCGCGCAGTACCGCGGGTACGCGGCCGGGACGCGCTATCTCGTCTCGCACGGCGGCGTCGCCGACATGTGCCTGCTCGGCGAGCCGACCGAGGGGAAGGTGGTTCTCGGCCATTTCGGCGCGCTCTGGCTCCGCATCCGCGTGCACGGCAACTTCATCCACACGGCGTTCAGCGAGGGGAAGCGCGACCAGAACTCGATCTTGCGTGCGCACGAGGTCCTCGAAGCGGTGCAGGACTGGATCCCGACGTGGGAGGACGATCCGGCGAACTCGTATCGCGGCGCGAAGGCGATCGTCAACGTCGGCGCGATCGAGGGCGGGTTCGGCTGGCGGGTCTCTCGGACTCCACATCACACGGATCTGTTCCTGGACATTCGCGTGCCCCCGACGAAGGAGATGGGGGTCGCACGCCGCGAGGTGCTCGAGTGGGTGCGGTCGCTTGCGCAGCGCTATCCGGACTACGGCATCGAGGGCGAGGTCTACGTCACCGCGCCGGGAGCGGAGATCGACGAGGCGCATGAGCTCGTCGGGGCGATCGACACCGCGCACGAGCAGGTATTCGGAGCAAAGCCGGGTCGGGACGTGACCCGCTGGTTCAGCGACGCGTCGGCGTTGACGCGCTACGGGATTCCGACGGTGAACTACGGAACGTCGACCGGCCTGATGGACGTCGAGCTCGGCGAGAACCTCGAGATCGACGGGCTCGTGCGCACTGCCGAGGTGTACGCGCGCGTCGCGATGGAGGTCTGTGGTGTCGCATGACGTCTACGCGCTCCCGCCGGATCTCCCGGTGCCCGAGGACGACGGCGCAGCTGATCATCTGACCGGGCTCGAGCTCCCGGACCTCGAGCTCGAGTCCTCGCAGGGCATCGTCGACATCCGCGACTTCGACGTGATCTACGTCTATCCGCGCAGCGGACGGCCCGGCGTGCCGATGCTGCCCGGCTGGGACGAGACGCCCGGCGCGCGCGGCTGCACGCCGCAGTCGTGCGCGTTCCGCGACGCCTACCCGGAGCTCGGCGTCCCCGTCGCCGGGCTGTCAGCGCAAACCCTCGACGACCAGCTCGAGTTCGCGGAACGTAATCGCATGCCGTTCCCGGTGATTGCCGATCCGGAGCGTAAGCTCGGCGCGGCGCTTCGCCTGCCCGAGTTCGAGATCGCCGGGCTCACTCTTTACAAGCGCATCACGCTCGTCGCGCAGGATGCGCGGATCGTGAAGGTCTTCTATCCCGTCTTCCCGCCGGATGCGAACGCCGGCGACGTCCTGAGGTGGCTGCGCGAGAGATGAAACTGGTGACTTTCAGCATTGGCGACGCTCGGAAACGCGTCGGCTGGTTCGATCAGGATGAGGTCGTGCACGAATGGGATGTGCCGACCATGCGGGACGTCTTCAATCGCGAGTCGTCCCCACGCGCGATCGCATCGTTTCCACTTGCCGACGTGACACTCCGCGCGCCGATCGTCCCGAAGAAGTTCTTCCACACCGCCGGCAACTTCCGGGAGCACGAGGAAGAGTCGAAGACCGTCGGCTGGTCGCACGAGATCGCGCCGTGGATCGTCTTCTTCCAGAACGTCGACGCGATCGTCGGCCCGGACGAGCCGGTCGTCTATCCGGAGCATCTGACGGAGGAGCTCGACTACGAGCTCGAGCTCGCGGTGATCATCGGCAAGGACGGAAAGTGGTTCGGGCCGGACGAGGCGATGGACTACGTGGCCGGCTACACCATCTTCAACGACATCACCGCGCGCGACATTCAGCGGCGAGAGATGCGGAGCGGCGTCTTCTCCTTCTGCAAGGCGATCGACACGTTCTGCCCGCTCGGGCCGTGGATCGTTACGGCGGACGAGATCCCCGATCCGCACAACCTCTCGATGACGCTACGCGTGAACGGCGAGACGCGGCAGACGTCGCATTCGAGCCGCATGTCGACGACGATCCCCGAGATCGTCAGTCACTACGCGCCGCTCGGGTACTCGGCGGGTGACGTTCTCTCGACGGGTACGGTGAGCGGCGTGGCCGGGTTCAGCGAGGACGCGGCATCCCTGTACTTGAAGCCCGGCGACGTCATCGAGGCGGAGATCGAGGGGATCGGCGTGCTTCGGAACCCCGTCGTCTCCTGGCAGGACGCGCACGGCGAGCCGGCGCCGGCGCGGGTGCGCTGGTGAAGCGGAAGGCGTTCATCACAGGGATCACCGGACAGGACGGCTCCTACCTCGCGGAGATCCTGCTCGAGAAGGGCTACGAGGTCTACGGGATGGTTCGCAGGTCGAGCTCCTTCAACACGGCCCGGATCGACCACATCTTCGGCGACGTCGAGCTCGTATTCGGTGATCTCTCGGACGGCTCCGTCCTGAACCAGCTGATGCGCACGATCCGCCCGGACGAGGTCTACAACCTCGGCGCACAGAGTCACGTGCGCGTGAGCTTCGACGTGCCGGAGTACACGGCGGACACCGACGCGATGGGCACCCTGCGCTTGCTCGACGCGATTCGCGAGGAGGGTGTGCAGGCGCGCTTCTACCAGGCGTCGTCGAGCGAGATGTTCGGGAAGGCGCGCGAGATCCCGCAGACGGAAGAGACCCCATTCCATCCGCGGAGCCCGTACGGCGTGAGCAAGGTCTTCAGCTACTGGATCACCCGCAACTACCGCGAGGCCTACGGGATGTACGCGGTGAACGGGATCCTCTTCAACCACGAGTCGCCGCGGCGGGGTCCGACGTTCGTCACGCGCAAGATCACTCGCGCGGTCGGGGCGATTCTGCGCGGCGAGCAGGAGGACCTCAAGCTCGGAAACCTCGAGGCGAAGCGCGACTGGGGCTACGCGAAGGACTACATGGATGGCGCCTGGCGGATGCTCCAGCTCGACGAGCCCGACGACTTCGTGCTCGCGACCGGCGAGACGCATTCGGTCGAGGAGTTCCTCGATGAGGCGTTCGGCCACGCGGGGCTCGAGTGGCGCGACTATGTGAGAATCGACGAGCGCTACTTCCGCCCGGCCGAGGTCGACGTGCTGATCGGCGACTACTCGAAGGCGAAGTCGAAGCTCGGCTGGGAGCCGTCTGTCCGCTTCGAGGAGCTCGTGCGGATGATGGTCGACGCCGACCGCGAGCGCGGCAAGCTCGAAGAGCACTATCTGTGAGCTGGGCCCATGAGGTGGCAGAGAGACGATGCGAAGCTCGAGCGGGTCCGCGGCCTGATGGCGGACGAAGGGCTCGACACGCTCGTCGCCCGCGCGCCGGACAACGTCCTCTACCTCACGAACTTCTGGAGCATGAAGGGCTACGACGCGTGCGTCTTTCCGCGGGACGGCGAGCCGGTCCTCATCTGCCTCGAGGCCTCGGCGGAGGACGCTGCGCGGACGGCCTGGACGGATGAGGTGCGGTACGTCCGCGGATACGACGAGTCGGATCCTCGCCCGGTGCCGGCCCGGACGCTCGAGGCGGCACTCGGCGCGGCTCGGGGACGCGTCGGCCTGGAGCTCTCGCTCGGCACGCAGGCGACAGACAGGATGGTCGGCGAGCCGACGACGTTCACGAAGGCGTGGTTCGACGCGTTCGCGGACGCGGCGGATGCCGCGCCGCTTCTCGCGCGGGCTCGAATGATCAAGACAGAGCAGGAAGTGGCACGGCTGCGCATCGCGAACGAGGTCGCGACGCAGGCGATGCACGCCACGCGTCGGCAGCTGCAGCCCGGGATGAAGGAGGCCGAGGTCGCAGCGCTCTGGCAGGGTCACGTGCACGGCCAGGGGACGGCGCGGGACGACGTCGAGCTCGCACTGCCGTTCTCGCTCGTCTGGGCCGGCAAGGGAATCAAGACGTTCACGGCCACCGGCGACCTGCCGGTCGTCGAGGGCGAGCCCGTCCTCTTCGAGATCTGGGTGTGCACCGACGGCTACTGGGCCGACCACACGAAGAACCTCGTCGTCGGCGACCTGAAGCCGGAGTACGCCGAGCTCGAGCAGGGGCTGATGGGGGTGTACGAGCAGGCGATCGAGGCGTGCTCACCCGGCCGGCCGATGGCCGAGCTCGACAAGTCCGTTCGTGACGGGTTGGCGCGGCTCGGCTATGCGGGCCAGCCGTCGCATCCGATCTGTCACGGCGTCGGCGCCCGCGCGCACGAGCCGCCCTATCCCCACCAGGCCGGCGGCGGCGTCTTCGAGGAGAACATGGTGCTCGCGATCGAGCCCGGGGCGTACTGGGAGGGCGGCGGCGGGCTCCGGGTCGAGGACAACTTCCTCGTCACGGCCGAGGGGCTCGAGAGGCTGTCGAGCTTCCCGGACGGCGTGGTGCGCTGTTGAGAGAGATCTGGACCGGCTCGCTGAACGATCCCTACGAGGTCGGCGGCAGCGTCGGCCTTTACGACACGACGCTGCGCGACGGAGAGCAGACCGTCGGCGTCGTGCTCGATCCGGAGCAGAAGCTCGAGATCGCGACCCTCCTCGACGAGCTCGGCGTCGACCGCATCGAGGCCGGCTTCCCCCGAGTCTCGCAGGACGACTGGGACGCCGTGAAGCTCATCTCGGCTGCGGGCCTCCGGGCGGAGATCTGGGGCTTCTCGCGCGCGGTGCCCGCCGATCTCGAAGCGCTCGTCGAGCTCGGCGTGCCCGCGTCGGTGATCGAGTCGCCGATCTCCGACCTGAAGCTCGCGGCGATCGGCGTCGAGCGCGACACGATGCTCGGGCGGATCACGGACGCGATGCGCTTCGCGGCCGAGCACGGCATCCATGCGGCGTTCTTCGGCGTCGACTCGACGCGCGCGGAGCCGGGTTTCTACGAGCGTGTCTACAAGTCCGCGGTCGAGGCCGGCGCGCGCGAGGTGGCGGTCGTCGACACGCTCGGGATCGCCTCGCCGGAAGCGGTCGCCGACCTCGTCGGCAAGACGGTGGAATGGGTGGGGCCGGGTGTTCCGGTGCACTTCCACGGGCACAACGACTTCGGGCTCGCGACGGCATCGGCCGTCGCCGCCGTGCGCGCCGGCGCGACGTGGATCCAGGGAACGATCAACGGGATGGGCGAGCGCGCCGGCAACGCGAACCTCGGCGAGGTAGCCCTGACGCTGCGCGCCCTCTACGGCGTCGAGTCGAATCTGCGCCTCGACCGCATCCGCGACGTCTCCGCCAGGGTGCAGGATCTGTCGGGCTATGCGCTCGAGCCGTGGAAGCCGGTGACGGGGGAGACTTTGTTCCGGCGCGAGTCGGGCGCGGTGGCCTCCCAGTACCACGATCCGCCCTCGATCGAGCCGTACTCGTCCCGGCTCGTCGCCGCCGAGCGCGCGATTGTGCTCGGCAAGAAGAGCGGGCTCGACTCGATCCGGATCAAGGCCGAGGAGCTCGGTCTCGAGCTGCCCGAGGAGCGGCGGACCGACGTGCTGGGGAAGGTGAAGGCGCTCGGCGCGCGCAAGCGGGCGCTCGTGACCGACGACGAGTTCCGGGAGATCGTTCGTGGCTGACTACGACGCCGTCATCGTCGGCAGCGGCGTCAACTCGCTCGCCAGCGCCGCGCTACTCGCGCGCGGCGGCTGGCGGGTTTGCGTCCTCGAGCGGAACGACTACTTCGGCGGCGCGATCCGGACGGCCGAGATCACCGAGCCGGGCTTCGTCCACGACGTGCTAAGCGCTTGGCATCCGCTCTGGGTCGGGGGGGCTGCGCACGCGCAGCTCGGCGACGAGTTGGCGGCGCGCGGGCTCGAGTACCTGAACACCGAACTGCCGACGGCTGCCGCATTCCCCGACGGCGAGTCCGCGTTCCTGCTGCGCACCGCCGACGCGAATGCGCACGAGGTTGGGCCCGAGTGGCCGGGCGTGCTCGAGCGGTTCTTTCCGAACGCCGACCTCGCGTTCGGGGTTCTCGGCACCGAGCTCTGGTCGCCGGCGGGACTGGCCTTTGGTGCGAAAGCGGTGCGCCGGCTCGGACGGGCGGGCTTCGCCGCGTTCGCAGGCGAGCTGCTCCAGACGAGCCGCGACTGGTTGATGGACACGTTCGCGTCGGAGCGCGCACACGGACTGCTCGCGCCATGGGTGCTGCACACCGGCCTCGGCCCGGACGTCGCCGCCTCGGGATTCATGACGCAGGTGATCGCGGTGGCGGTGCAGGAAGGCGGAATGCCTGTCCCGCGCGGCGGCGGCGCGAAGCTCGTCGACGCGCTCGTCCGGCTGATCCGTGACAACGGCGGGACCTGCGAGACCGCGGTCGACGTCGAGCGGGTGCTCGTGCGGATGGGGCGCGCGGTCGGCGTCCGAACCGCGGGAGGCGGCAGCGTCACCGCCGAGCGTGCCGTGATCGCGAACGTGACTCCGACACAGCTGTACGAGCGGCTGCTCGACGAGACCGAAGTGCCCACGCCCGTCCTCGAAGGAGCTCGTCGCTTCCGCTACGGGCGCGCCGAGATGCAGATCCACTTCGCGCTCTCGGAGCCGGCGCGGTGGCTCGGTGACGAGCGGCTCGGCGGGACCGCGATCGTGCACGTCACCCCAGGCCTCGACGGCGTTTCGCGCGCAGTGAACGAGGCGGAGCGCGGCTTGCTGCCCGCGGAGGCGACGATCGTCGTCGGCCAGCCACTGACAATCGATCCCTCGCGCGCGCCGGACGGCAAGGGGATCCTCTGGATCCAGCTGCAGGAGCTCCCGTGGCACGTGAAGGGCGACGCCGCAGGCGAGCTCGACGTCGGCGAGGGCGTCTGGTCGGACCGGCTGAAAGACCGCTACGCGAACCGCATCCAGGCGCGGCTCGCGAAGCACATCCCGAATCTCGAATCGAGCCTGCTCCAGCGTGTCGTGCTCTCCCCGGCCGACGTGGAGCGGATGAACGTCAACCTGCACCACGGCGACCCGTACGGGGGTGCGCTCTCCCTCGACCAGAACTTCCTGTGGCGCCCGTTCCCGCGGAATCCCGGCCACACGACGCCGGTCGACCGCCTCTGGCACATCGGCGCGAGCACCTGGCCCGGCCCCGGCCTCGGCGCCGGCTCGGGCACCCTCGTGGCCCAGGAACTCTTGAAGCCCCCGGTGCCGCAGCGCGCGCTCGCGAAGCTGCGGTCGCTCGCGGCCCGCTAGTTCTCTCCCAAGTGACAACTTGTCACTTGGCTAGAACGCGAAGATCGAGCGGCCCTTCAGCTCGACCGCGTAGATGTCCGCGGCGAGCTCGAGATGGTCGTGCAGCGCCGTCACGGCGCGCTCCGGATCGTGTGTGGCGCACGCCTCGAGGAGCTCGACGTCGAGCTCCTCGTGGCGATCCTGCACCGCGCCCTTCGCGAGTAGCACCGGACGGTAACGCTCGCACGAGTCCCACGCCGGCCGGATCAGGCGCAGAAGCCATGCAGAACGCGCCGCGTCGTACAGGGCGAAATGGAATGCGCCGTGCGCGCGAACGGCGGCGCGGATGTCGCCGCGTCTCCGCGCCTCGTCGTACGCGGTGAGGTGCTTACGCGCATGCTCCTCGTCCTCAGGCTCGAGTAGCGCCGCCGCGCGGCGCACGGCCATCCCCTCGAGCACGAGCCGGATCGCGAAGAGCTCGCGAAGCTCCTCGACGTCCAGTGCCATCACCTTTGCCCCGTGATGTGGCACGTGCTCGGCGAGCCCGAGCGCCTCGAGCTGGCGGACCGCCTCGCGGATCGGCGAGATGCTCATCCCGAGTTGACGCGCGAGATCTTCGAGCCGCAGCGGCGTTCCGGGCGTGAGCTCGCCCATGATGATCGCCTCGCGCAGACGTTCGAGTGCGGCCTCCGCCATCGTGCGGTGGCGGACGGCAGTGTCAGCGGGAACCGACAGCGGGCTTTCCAACGAGGCTGACCCTGAACCACACTTGATGAAATGTCAAACGCGTGAGAGGATCAGCGCCGTCCGGGTGCGATCTCGCTTGATTGAGGAACGGAGGGCTGCGGCGTGAGCCGGGCCCGGAGAGGAGAGGTAATGGCACGAATCGTACGGGCGCGGACCGCGCTCGTCGTCATCGCCGCTGCGGCGCTCGTCCTGGCCGCGACCGCGGCGGCACGAACGCACGCATCGCCGATCGTGATCGGCTGGGCCTTCGACTCGAAGGGCGCGATGGCGCCGTTCGACGGGCCGGCCCTCGCTGCGGCACAGGTACGCGTGAAGCAGCTGGATGCGAAGGGCGGCGTCGGCGGCCGGCCGTTGGAGATCAAGACCTGTGACACACAGGGCAACAAGCCGGCAATTGCGAAGGCGTGCGCGACGAAGCTGCTCGGCCAGGGCGCGAACGTCATCTTCACGACGTGCGACGTGGACTTCGCGGCGCCTGTCGTACAGGAGGCGATCAACCGCGGCGTGCTCGCGATCGCCCCGTGCATCGGCACCGACCAGATGGGGCCGAAGCGCTTCGGCGCGGCGGGCAAGCTCGCCTTCAGCTTCGGGAACGTCGCGCAGGACGAAGGCTCGGCGATGGCCGAATATGCCTGGAAGAAAGGCTGGCGGAAGGCCGCGATCGCGACCGACACCGTCATCGTCTACTTCAAGGACGTCACGAAGGCGTTCCAGGCGCGCTGGAAGCAGCTCGGCGGCAAGATCGTCGCCAACGAGACGTACCAGTCGCTCGGCAGCACGAACGTCAGCAACGTCGTCAGCCGCCTCGGCAACGTCGACGCCGACGTCATCGTGACCTCGACGGCAGGTGCGTTCGGCGCGCTCTCGACGCTCGTGTCGGGCCTGCGGACGCTCGGCAACGACACGGCGATCCTCAACTCGTGGGCCGGAGACGGCACGTACTGGCTGCCGAAGGATCCGAAGGTGACCAACTACTACTTCGTCACGTTCGCGTCGGCGTTCGGCAACGATCCGAACAAAGCAGTGAACACGCTCGCCAAGCAGGTGAAGGCGGGCACCGGCGGCTTCGTCACGGGCCCGGCCGCGATCGACGGCCTCGTCACCGCGATCAGGCGCGCCGGCGGATCGACAAACGGCGCGGCCCTCGCGACTCAGATGGAGAAGTTCAAGAAGGTGCCGACCATCTCGGGTCTCGTGAGCTTCTCGGCCAAGCTGCACACCGTGTTCGGCCGGCAGTACCGCGTGATCAAGATCCAGGACAACATCCCGCGCGTCGTCGGCACGATCGTCGCGAAGGTCGTCCCGAAGATCTAGCGCTTGGCGGTGGTTCACTCGAGCGAGGTGGAGAGGAGGCCCGGAGGAACGCTCCGGGCCTCCTCCGTCTCGCGCTCCTTCGAAGGGGTCGAAGCGCTTCGCTCCGTCACGCTCGAGCTGCAGCCGGGCGAGGTCGTGGGCCTGATCGGCCCGAACGGCGCCGGCAAGTCGACGCTCGTGAACGTGCTCAGCGGCTTCGACCGGCCGACGACCGGCTCGGTCGAGCTCGAGGGTCGCGACGTGACGCGCTGGCCGGCACACCGTCGAGGCCGCCACGGCCTCGCGCGTACCTTTCAGCACAGCCATGCCTTCCGTTCACTCACCGTGCGCGAGAACGTCGAAGTGTCTGCGCTCGGCGTCGGCACCCCCGCCCGCCGCGCCGCAGAGCGGGCAGCCGAGCTGCTCGAGCTCCTCGGGCTGACCACCTACGGCGATTCTCCCGCCGCCTCGCTCGCGCACGGCGACGAGCGGCGGCTCGGCGTCGCGCGCGCACTCGCCACCGAACCGCGCTTCGTCCTGATGGACGAGCCGGCCGCCGGCCTGCCCGAGGCGGAGGTTCCCGGCTTCGCCGCCGTCGTACGCTCCGTACGCGACGAGCACGGAGCCGGCGTGCTGCTGATCGACCACAACATGTCGCTGATCATGGAGGTGTGCGACCGGATCCAGGTGCTCGACCAGGGCAGGACGCTGGCACAGGGGACGCCGGCGGAGATCCGCTCGAACATCGACGTCGCCGCAGCGTACCTCGGCGAGAGCGCCGTGAGAGACGACGAGGCGTGACCGCGCTCGTCGTCGAGGACCTCGAGGTCCGCTACGGGCCGGTCCGCGCGGTGCGCGGGCTCTCGCTCGAGGTGAGACCGGGCGAGATCGTCGGCCTGATCGGCCCGAACGGCGCCGGCAAGTCCTCGACGCTGCACGCGATCATGGGCGCCGCGCCGATCGCCGCCGGAGCCGTTCGGCTTGGCGACGCATCGCTCCTCGGACGGCGCTCGGAGGACATCGCGCGCAGCGGGGTCGCGCTCGTTCCGGAGGGCCGCCGGATCTTCGGCGAGCTCTCCGTCGAGGAGAACCTCAGGCTCGGCCTCGCGGCGCGCCGGTCACGGCGCGACCTCGTCGCCACGTTCGAGCGCGTCTACGAGCTCTTCCCCGTCGTGCAACAGTTCCGCCGCCGCAGCGCGGGCGCGCTCTCCGGCGGCCAGCAGCAGCAGCTCGCGATCGCGCGTGCACTGGTCGCGGAGCCTGACGTGCTGCTCCTCGACGAGCCGTCGCTCGGGCTTGCGCCGCGCATCGTCGACGTCGTGTTCGACGCGCTCGCCGCCATTCGTGAGAGCGGCCTCGCCGTGCTCCTCGTCGAGCAGCGCGCGCAGCGCACGGTCGCTCTTGCCGACCGCTCGCACGTCCTCGCGAACGGCGAGCTGCGCCTGACGCTCGGTCCGGATGACGCAGGTGACACCGACAGGCTCGTGGCGGCGTACCTCGCATGACGCTCGCGATCCTCAACGTCGACTGGCAGACGCTGGCGGACGCGCTCGCGCTCGGCGGCGTCTACGCGCTCATGGCCGTCGGCATCGGCCTCGTCTTCGGTGTGCTGCGGCTCGTCAACTTCGCGTACGGCCAGCTGATCATGGCCGGGGCCTACGCCCTCGCATACGCCTCGGACTGGGGGTGGTCGCGCTGGCTCTCGATCGTCTTCTGCTTCGCCGTCGTGCTCGGCCTGTCGGTGCTCATGGACCGGCTCGTGTTCAGGCCGCTCCGCACCCAGTCGCCGGCGGTGATGCTCGTCGCGACCTTCGCGGTCGCGTTCCTCCTCCAGAGCATCGCGCTGCTTGCGTTCGGGCCGCTCGGGAAGATCGCCGTCGCGCTCGCGCCGCTGAACCGTCCGGTGACGATCGGGACCGTCGACATTCGCAAGATCGCGATCGTCGCGGTCGTCGTCACTGCGGTCTGCCTGGTGCTGCTCCAGCTCCTGCTGACGCGCACGACGGTGGGGTTGCAGATGCGTGCCGCCGCAATGGACTTCCGCACTGCGCGCCTCCTCGGCGTGCGCGCGAACCGCGTGATCGGCGGCGCGGTGCTCATCTCCGGCGCGCTCGCAGCCGTCGTCGCCGTGATGCTGACCGTGCAGACGCCGCTCGTGACCCCGGACTTCGCGCTTCGCGACACGATCGTCGTGCTTGCAGGCGTCGTCCTCGGCGGGTTGAACCGGCCGGTCGCGGCCACGCTCGGCGGCTTCGCGATCGGCTTCGCGAGCGGGCTGCTCGGCGGCGCGCTGCCGACCTCGCAGAGCCAGTACCTGCCGTCGATTCTCTTCGCGGCCGTGATCCTCGTGCTGCTCGTGCGGCCGAACGGGCTCTTCACCCGCGGCCGGGGAGCGGTGGAGCGCGTATGAGGAGGCTCGCTCCGCTCGGACAGCTCGCTGCGCCCGCTCTTCTCGTCCTGCTCGCCGCGGTTCTCTCGACCGCCGTCTCGCGCTCGAGCGAGACGTACTTCGTCGACGCTCTCGTCAAGGTCTCGATCGTCGTCGCCCTCTACGTCTTCATCGGCAACTCGGGCGTCCTGTCGTTCGGTCACGTGAGTTTCGTCGCGCTCGGAGCATGGGTCGCGGGCGTGCTCTCGGTGCCGCTCGGCGAGAAGCCGGCGATCATGCCGAACCTCGCCCACTTCCTCGCCGACACGACGGTCGGCAACGTCCCCTCGCTCCTGCTGGCGGCCGCCGCCGGCGGCGTTTTCGCCCTCCTCGTCGGCCTCGCCCTGATGCGGCTCTCGGGGCTCGCCGCGGGCATCGCGACGTTTGCCGTGCTCGAGATCACGCACAACGTGCTCCGCTACTACGAGAAGATCGGCCCCGGCCTGAACACGTTCTCGTCGGTTCCGGAGACGACCGGCGTCTGGCAGGCGACGATCGGCGCGCTCCTCGCGATCGCGATCGCATACGCCTATCAGCGCAGTCGCTTCGGGCGGATGCTGCGCGCGACCCGCGAGGACGCCGCGGCGGCGTCAGCCGCGGGCATCTCCGTCTATCGCCAACGGCTCGCGGCGTTCGTTCTCTCCGGAGTGCTTGCGGGCTTCGCGGGCGGGCTGTACGTCCATCTGCTGCCGCTGAACACGGAGACGCTCTATCTCGATCTGACGTTCATCACGCTCGCGATGCTAGTCGTCGGCGGCGCGTCGAGCCTCTGGGGAGCGGTGGTCGGCGCACTCGCGGTGAGCGCGCTCGACTCGTTCCTCGCGCAGGCGGAGAACTCGGTGCAGATCTTCGGCGGGACGCTCGACCTGCCTGCCGGCACGCGGCTCGTCGTCGTCGGCGCGCTGATGGCGATCGTCCTGATTCTGCGTCCGAGCGGGATCACGGGCGGCCGCGAGTTCGGGGGCGCATGGCTACGGCGGTGAACCGGATCTGCGTCGCCGGCGCCGGCACGATCGGCAGCTTGCTCGCCGGGCACCTTGCCCGCGTCGCGGACGTCTCGGTGCTGACCCGCCGCGAGGAGCACGCGCGTGCGCTCAACGAGCACGGCCTCCGTGTCTCCGGCCGCGCCGACTTCACGGCGCAGCTGCGCGCGGCGTCCGATCCCTCGCAGCTCGAGGCCGACCTCGTGATCGTCGCCTGCAAGGGCAACGATCTCGAACCGCTCGCCCGGCGCATCTCGGGCCATTTCTCGGGCGCGACCGTGATGACCGTGCAGAACGGGCTCGGCGCCGAGGACGTCGTCGCCGCGCACGGCGACTGGCCCCTGCTCTCGTCCGTCACCTTCATGAGCGGCACGCGCCATGACGACACGCACGTCGAGTACATCCTCGACACCGCGACGTGGATCGGTCCGTATCGGGGCACGACGCCCGAGGATGCGCGCCGCGTTGCCGAGATCGTCGTCTCCTCAGGTCTGAAGGCGGAGGCGTTCGACGACCTCCGGCCGGCGCAATGGTCGAAGCTCATCTTCAACGCGACGGTCAATGCGGTCGCCGCGCTGACCGGCCTGCCGCACGACTTCCACTTCGCGGAAGGCCAGCTCGGCGACCTCGTCCGGGGTCTCGTCGACGAAGGGAAGGCGGCGTCGTCCGCGGCGGGCGTCGAGCTGTGGGAAGACCCCTGGGAGATGAACGTGCTCGCGACCCGTCGCGGCCACGCGCACCGCCCGTCGATGCTCGAGGACGTCGAGGCGCACCGGGCGACCGAGATCGAGTCGATCACGGGCGCGCTCGTCCGCGAGGCGAGCCGCACCGGCGTGCCCGTACCGTTGCACACAGGGCTCTACGCATTGGTCAAGGCGAAGGAGGCGAGCTACTCGGGATGAGGGTCGGTGTGGTGGGATGCGGGGCGGTGGGCTCCCTGTTTGCGGCGAACCTCGCCCAACTCGAGGACGTCGAGGTGTGGGCGTACGACACATCGCGCGAGCACGTCGACGCGATCAACGCGAACGGGCTGCGTCTTACCGGCGCCGCCGAGATCGTGGGGCGGTTACACGCCACGACCGACGCGGCCGAGCTGCCGGCCTGTGACTTCGGCATCGTCGCCACGAAGGCGATGCACACAGAGCCGGCGATCCGGGAGACCGCGCATGCCTTTGCGCGCGGCTGCGTCGCCACGGTGCAGAACGGGCTCGGCAACGAGGCAGCCCTCGCCGCACACGTCGAGCGCGTGATCCGCGGCACGACGTTCCCAGCGGGAAAGCTCCTCGCGCCGGGGGTCGTGCAGTGGGACGTCAAGGGCGACACGACGCTCGGCCCGTACGAGCCGCAGCCGGCCCCGCTCGCGGAGGTTCGGCGTCTCGCCGATGCGTGCACGCGCGGTGGCATGCCCACGCACGCGGTAGCGGACGCGCGCGGCCCTCAGTGGCGCAAGGTGATCTTCAACGCATCGACCAACCCGATCGGCGCGCTTACAGGACTGACGCACGGACGCGTTTGCGAGCGGCCCGACCTTCGCGCGCTCGTCTCGCGCCTCGTCGACGAAGGGAAGGCGGTCGCCGCCGCACAGGGCATCGTCCTCGACGCCGATCCCGAAGAGCTGATCGACCACGCCGCGAAGCCGGAGGTCGCGTACGACCACAAGGCGTCGATGCTCCAGGACGTCGAGGCACGGCGGACGACGGAAGTCGACTACTTGAACGGCGGTATCGTCCGCTTCGGGCGCGAGCACGGGGTGCCGACGCCGCTGAACGAAGCGATCTGGGCACTCGTGAAAGGGGTGGAGCAGTCGTGGGAGCAGTAACGGAGCCGACGTACACCGGGTTGCCGCAGGACGAGATCGAGCGGCGCTACCGGCTCATCCGGGAGGCGGCCGCCCGCGACGGGCTCGATGCCGTGATCGTGTGCGGCAACGAGTACACCGGGTTCGAGGGTGCGGTGACGTATCTCAGCGGCTTCGTGATCGTGCACCGGTACGCCTACGTGCTGCTGCCGGTGGACGGCGATCCGGCGATCGTCTTTCCTTCCGAAGCCCGCTATGTCGGCGAGCATGCCACGACGTGGATCGACCGGCAGGAGTTCGTCGACCGCCCCGGAGAGTGGCTCGCCGAGCAGGTGCAAGGCAAGCGCGTCGGGGTCTACGGGCTCGACTACGTGATGACGGTTCGCGACTACGCCGCGCTCCTCGGAGCTTCCGAGCTCGTTGCCTGGGACGTCACGTTCGACCACGCGCGGATGGTCAAGTCGGAGCTCGAGATTGCTTCCGTCCGCGAGTCGGTGCGCATCAACACAGAAGGCTTCTGGATCTTCCTCGAGCATTTCGAGCCGGAGAAGACGGAGCGCGAGGTGCTCGCGCCGTGCGAGGAGTACTTCGTGGCGCAGGGGTGCGGGCGCTGGACGATGGACATGGTGCTCGACGGCCCGAACGGGTCGGCGCGGCCAGAGTTCAAGATCGCCGGTGCGCGCAGGTTTCGGCCGACCGACTGTGTGCTCCCGTCGCTCGAGGTCGCCGGGCCCGGCGGACACTGGGTCGAGGTCTCGCGCGCGATCTGCCCCGGCGAGCCGAGTGACGACACGAAGCGCATGCTCGAGGCCTACGAGGAGTACTACGCGGCAGCGCCGGCCGCGCTCCGGGCGGGGGGCAGTGCGCGCGAAGCGCATCGCGCGGTCGCGAGGGGTTTCCTCGACCGCGGCTTCCACCTGGGCCATGTCACCGGCCACTCGATCGGGATGACGATGATCGAGTTCCCGAAGATCGGCGAGCACGACGAGACGGTGCTCGAGGCAGGCATGGTGCTCTCGATGCACCCGCACGCGATCTCGCAGGACGGCGAGGCGTGCCTGTACATGCAGGACACGTGGCTCGTGACCGAGGACGGCGGCGTGCCGCTCGCCGACCTGCCGCTGAAGCTCTACGACGGAACGGAGTCGCGCCCCGCCTCGGCGTAGAAGTGGTCCTATCCGAACCCGACGAAGAGAGCGGCCTCTGTGCGGCGCTTTCTGGTTCTCAACCAGGAATCATTGGTACTGCCAATGCGTCACAACGCGCATTGATTCATCTTGACCACTGTGGTTGGATCGGCTCCACTGCGGCGATCGACCGGTGAAGTGGTACAGACCACTTCGACTACGAGGGGAGTCTCCAATGCAGAAACGGATCGGACTCGCGGCGATCGTCGTCGCGGCTGCCGCGCTCGTGCTGCCCGCCGTCGCCTCGGCGGCGAAGCCGGCGGGGCCGGAGCACGTGCGCGCCGCCTTCTTCACCAACTGGTCGCGCTATGCGCGCGGCTACACCGTCAAGCAGATCCCGGCCGACAAGCTGAACGTCATCGACTACGCCTTCGCGTTCCCGTCGGCGGCGGGCACGTGCATTCTCAGCGACGCGTGGTCCGACTTCCAGGCGCCGACCTGGAGCGGGACGGACAGCGTCGACGGCGTCGCCGACGATCCGTCGGATCCCAACCAGCATCTGTTCGGGAACTTCAACCAGCTTCGCAAGCTCAAGGCCGCGCATCCGGGTCTCCGGCTCGAGATCTCGATCGGCGGCTGGACGGGCTCGACGTACTTCTCCGACGTCGCCGCGTCGGCGGCGTCGCGGCAGGCGTTCGTGCAGTCGTGCATCGACCTGTTCATCCGCGGCAACCTGCCGACCGGCGGTTGGCCCGAGCAGGCCGGCGGCGTCGGCGCCGCGGCCGGCCTCTTCGACGGCATCAACCTCGACTGGGAGTTCCCGGGCGTCGATCCCGGCAACGGTGCGCACTACTCGCCGACCGATCGCATCAACGCGACGGCGCTTCTCCAGGAGTTCCGCCGCCAGCTCGACCAGGTGGGCCGCTCGGCCGGCAAGCGCTACACGCTCACGAACGACATCCCCGGTGGAAACGTGAACTCCGCAGGGAGCTGGCAGCTCCATGACGTGGCGCAGATCGTCGACTGGATCGACCTGATGTCGTTCGACTACCACGGCGGCTGGGAGGCGTGGACGGACTTCAACTCGCCGATGCTGCGCGATCCGAGTGCGCCTCCGGTCGGCGGCGGTGCGATCGAGTGGACCTGGAGCACGGTGGGGTCGGTCCTCTACTTCCTCGCAAACGGCGTCCCGGCGAACAAGCTCGTGCTCGGCATCCCGTTCTACGGCAAGGAATACGTCGGCGTAGGTGCGACGAACCACGGTCTGTACCAGCCGCACGGTCCCGCGCCGGGCAACGACTCGCCCTCGTATCACGATCTCGTGGACACCGGCCTTGCCGACGCGAACCTGACGCCGATCGGCCCGACGGCCGCCACCGGCAACGGCGCCGGGATCAACGGCTTCACGCGGTACTTCAGTCTTCGCGCCGCGTCGCCGTGGCTCTACAACCCCGTCTTGAACGGGGGCACGTTCATCAGCTACGTCGATCCGCAGGCCGTCGCCCTGCGCATGGTGCTCGTGGATCGGCTCGATCTGCGCGGCGCCTGGGCGTGGGAGATCTCGAACGACGACAACGCGAACGACCTCGTCAACGCGATGACGAAGGAGGACGACGACGACTGATCCCCTGCTGTCGGTAGGTTTCGGCCGTGGCGACGGCCGACCCGGACGAGTTCGCGCCGATCCTTTCCGGCCCGGGGGAGAGCGACTACGAGCGCTACCTCCGCACCGACGAGCTGCTCGCGCTGCAGAAGGGGGCGGACGAGTGGGTGCACCGAGACGAGCTGCTGTTCCAGACCGTGCACCAGTCGTCGGAGCTCTGGCTGAAGCACGCGTGGGTCGAGGTCGAGGAGGCGACGCGCCTGGTCGAGGCGCGCGACCTCCCGGCCGCGATGCGGCTGCTGCGCCGCGCGAACGCCGCGCTGAAGTACGTCGAGGGCTTCCTCGAGCATCTCGAGCAGATGTCGCCATGGGAATACCAGGACGTGCGGCGCGTACTCGGTCACGGCTCCGGGTTCGACTCGCCCGGCTTCCGCGAGATCCGCCGCGTCTCGCCGCCGCTGTACGGCGCGTTCGAGTCGGTGCGTCGCGAGCGCGGCCTGTCCCTCCGCGAGGTGTACACGCGCGGACGTGAGCATGAGGATCTGTACCAGCTCGCCGAGCAGCTCACCGAGTGGGACGAGCGTGTCGGCGTGTGGCGCTTCCGCCACTTCAAGGTCGTCGCACGCATCATCGGCGAGGACGTCGTCGGCACGCAGGGCACGCCGGTCGAGCTGCTCGCTGGGCTGATCAAGTACAAGCTGTTTCCGGAGCTCTGGGCCGTGCGGACGGACCTCACCGAGCTCGCCAAAGAATCCGATTGATCCCGCTCGACGAAATCCGGCGCGCCTGCGAGCGGCTGGGCGACGCCGTTCTACGAACGCCGCTCGTGCGGCTCGACGAGCGGATCTGGCTGAAGCTCGAGAACCTGCAGCCGATCGGCTCGTTCAAGCTTCGCGGCGCGCTGTCGGCGGTGCGCGCGGCGGCGCCTGACGAGCTCGCAGGCGGCGTCGTCACCGCGAGCGCGGGGAACATGGCGCAGGGCGTCGCCTGGGCCGCGCGCGAAGCAGGGGTCCGAGCGCGCGTCGTCGCACCCGAAACGGCGCCGCGGGCGAAACTCGACGCGGTCGAGCGGCTCGGCGGCGAGGTGATCCTCGTACCGCATGAGGTCTGGTGGCAGACGATGGTCGACCGGCACTTCGAGGGCATCGACGGGCTGTTCGTGCATCCGGTCGAGGACGAGGCGGTGATGGCCGGCAACGGGACGATCGGCCTCGAGCTGTGCGAGGACCTCGACGAGTTCGACGCGGTCGTCGTCCCCTGGGGCGGCGGCGGCCTCACGACAGGCATCGCGAGTGCGGTGAAGGCTCTCCGTCCGGCCGTTCGCATCGTCACTGCGGAGCCCGAGACGGCGGCACCGCTCGCGGCCTCGCTCGCAGCCGGCGCTCCCGTGGGGATCGACTACCGGCCGTCGTTCGTCGACGGCGCCGGCGGCCGCGCGCTGCTGCCGACGATGTGGGATCACGCACGGGAGCTCGTCGACGAGTCGGTGGCGGTGCCGCTCGACGACGTCGCGGAGGCGATGCGCGTGCTCGCGACGCGCGCGCGGGTCGTGGCCGAGGGAGCGGGCGCCCTCGCCCTCGCAGCCGCACAGAACCGCGACGACCGCGTCGTGTGCATCGTGAGCGGCGGCAACGTCGACGCCGCCGTGCTCACACGGGTGCTGGCCGGCGAAACGCCCTAGCGGAGCTTGAAGTCGACCACGGCGTCGCGCGCCTCCGTCAGGGCTCGCGCTTGCTCGGGGGCGAAGCCCCGCCGTCGCTGCTTACCTGGTCCACGTCGGATTCTTCCGGGCGTCGCATGGCCTCGTAGACGGCGTCCCAGTGGTGCGAGATCTCCTGCAACGCTCGTGCGGTCGTGAGCGCAGCGCCTTCGAGACGGCCGACGACCTTGTCTATCTCGCCCAGACGCGTCTCGATTGCGCAAGCCTGCCGCTCAGCGCACTCACTTGCTGCGCGATGACCTCTGCCTCCGAACTGGCCGCCATATTCAGCCGTGGGTCCTATCGCGGCGCGATTTTCGCCTCCTTGTAACAAGGTGTCACTAGGAGAGATTGGAGAGCTCCCGCAGGAAGCCGTCGATCTCGTCGGCGGTGTTGTAGTGGATGAGGCCGACGCGGAGGGCGCCCTGCGGGTAGGGCAGCTTCTCGCGCAGGCCGAGGGAGTACCAGTTGTCGTGCGCCCACACGCCGTAGCCGCGCTCGGCCAGGCGGAGGGCGGCGTCGGCCGCGGACACGCCCTCGAGGTTCAACAGGAACGTGGCGACGCGGCCCTCCATCGTCTGGAGGCCGTAGACCGTCGCTGTGTCCGGTAGGCCGTCGAGGAAGCGCCGGCCGAGCTCGCGCTCGTACGCCGAAAGAACAGGCATCCCGCCGATCGACTCGAGATAGGCGATCGTCGCCGAGAAGCCGGCGAGCAACTCGTAGGGTGCAGTCCCCGGCTCGAACCGGCGGCCGACGGGGTCCGACGCGGCGGGGCGCGCTTTGTACGGCCGCCACGACTCGAGCAGCTCGTGCCGACCGTACGCGATCCCGAGATGCGGACCGCAGAACTTGTATGCCGACGCGATGAGCACGTCGCAGCCCAGCGCTTGCACGTCGACCGGCTCGTGTGCCGCGTACTGCACGGCGTCGACCCATACCAGCGCGCCAACCTCGTGCGCGAGCTCGGAGACCCGGGGGAGATCGATGATGGTGCCCACCGCGTTCGACGACGCGACGCAGGCCACGACACGCACCCGCTCGTCGAGCTTCCGCTCGAGGTCGTCGAGGTCGAGCCGGAGATCCTCCGTGACGTCGATCCAGTCCACCTCGAAGCCACGATCTGCGGCGAGCTCGACCCACGGTGCGACGCCGCCGTCGTGGTCGAGCCGCGAGACGAGGATGCGATCGCCTTCCTTCCAGTCGCGGGATGCCGTTCGCGAGAGCGCAAAGTCGAGCACCGTCATGTTCGTGCCGAAGATCACGTCATCGGACGAGCAGTTGAGGAACCGGCCGGCATCGTTCCGTGCGGCGGCCATGACCCGCTCGACCCGCTTGCTCGTCTCGTAGTTCGCGCCGATGTTCGCCGAGGCCTCGCGCAGCGCGCGGGCGATCGCATCGCCGACCTCGTCTGGAACCTGCGAGCCGCCGGGGGCGTCGAGGAAGACGAAGCCGCCCTGCAGCGAGGAGAAGCGGCGCCGCACCGCTCCCACGTCGAGTAGCGTCGTCGACATGGAGCGAGCCTACCTTGGCGATACGGGCGTACGTATTTCCCGGATCATCCTCGGCTGCGGGAACTTCGGCGGCATCGGGTCCGCGCCCGCGCTCTTCGGGCGGGGTGACAGCCGCGAGGAGTCGTTCGCGATCATGGACGCCGCCTGGGAGGCGGGAATCACGACGTTCGACACCGCGGACGCGTACGGCGGCGGCCGGAGCGAGACGTGGATCGGCGACTGGCTGCGGACGAAGGGCCCGAGCGTCCGCGACGAGATCGTTCTATCGACGAAGACGTTCAACCCGATGGACGAAGGCGAGGACCACGGCCTTGCGCCGGCGCGGGTCAAGCGGCAGCTCGAGTCGAGCCTGCGCCGTCTCGGCGTCGAGCGGGTGGACGGTTACCTCACCCACGACTGGGATCCCGGGGTCCCGATCGCCGAGACCGCGGGCGCCCTCGACGAGCTCGTCGGGGAGGGCAAGGTCGCCGCATATGGACTGAGCAACGTCGACGGCGCACAGCTCCGCGAGGCTCTCGCGGCCGGCCGCTTCGGGTGGGTGCAGAACTCGTACTCCCTGCTCGACCGGGCCGCGGAGGACGACGTGCTGCCGCTCTGCGAGGAGCACGGGCTCGGGTTCACGCCCTTCAGCCCGCTCGCGGGTGGCTGGCTCACCGGCAAGTACCGCCGCGGCGAGCCCACGCCTGCCGGCTCGCGCATGGCGATGCGGCCCGAGCCCTATGAGCATCTGCGAGAAGACCGGATCTTCGACGCGCTCGAGCACCTCGGCGAGGCGGCGCACGGACAGGGCACCTCGTCCGCGGCGCTCGCGATCGCCTGGCTCCTGGCCGACCCGCGCGTGACCGCCGTCATCGTCGGGCCGCGACGCCCCGAGCACCTCGAGCCGGCGCTCGCGGCCCTCGGCCTCGCTCCCGACCGGGACCGCGTGACGGCTCTCTTCTCCTAGCCCTCGCTACTCCGCTCTCCTATGCATTGGCCGTTTCGCGGTCGCGCGCCTCGACCCCGAACTTGAGCTCCCCCTCGACTTCGTCGACGGTGACACGGTCGCCAGGCTGCACCGTTCCCCCGAGCACCATCCTCGAGAGCTCATTCTCGACGCGTGCGAACCCGCTGTGCGACCGCGGGCCTTCCGTGCTTCTGGCAGCGATGCTCGACAGCCATCTGTTGACCTCCTCGAGTGTTTCCCGAGCGCGGAGGCCGACGCCTCAGGATTCCTTCACGTGGCGCGCCCGACCGCGCGGGCGATTGCGGCGATGTGCTCCGGCGTGGAGCCGCAGCAGCCGCCGACGATGCGCGCGCCGCGATCCGCATACGCGCGCACGTGCTCGGCGAGCGCTTCGGGGCCGGCGTCGTAGACGACGGCGTCGCCGACGATGCGCGGTACGCCGGCATTGGGCTTCACCCAGAGCGGAAACGTGGGCGACGCGGCGAGGAATTCCTCCACGACCGAATCGGTGTCGTCGAGCGATCGGCCGCAGTTCGCGCCGAGTGCCGCGACGCCGAGAGGCTCGACGGCAGCCACGACCTCGGTGGGGCTGAGGCCCATCATCGTGTGCGTGCCCTGGTCGAAGCTGAACGACGCGACGAGCGGCAGGTCGGTCGCGCCTTGGACGCCCTCGATCGCCCAGAGGGCCTCCTCGAGCGCGAAGAACGTTTCGAGCACGAGCAGGTCGACGCCGCTGTCGGCAAGCGCCTTCGCCTGCTCGGCGTACGCCGCACGGCACACGTCACGCGTGAGGGGCCCGTACGGCTCCACGAGCTGGCCCGTCGGCCCCAGCGAGCCCGCGACGAGCCGGTCGTCGCCGACGGCTTCGCGCGCGAGCGCGGCGGCGCGGATGTTCAACTCGATCGTGCGGCCGGCGAGCGGGCCTTCGGCGAGCCGCGGGGTGGTCGCGCCGAAGGTGCACGTGAGCACGAGGTCGGAGCCCGCTTCGACGAAGCGGCGATGGAGCTCGCGCACCCGTTCGGGCGCGTCGAAGACCCACTCCTCGGGCGCGACGCCGGGCTCGATCCCCATGTCCTGGTAGTTCGTGCCCGTTGCACCGTCCGCGAGCAGGACGGGCCGCTCGGCGAGGAGCTCGGCGAAGGACGTCAGCGCTTGGCGAGGTACGAGTGACCGGCCGTGACGACGACGTTCCGCTTGAGGCGGAGGTCGCGAACGCTCACCGTGCCGGTGGTGACGCTGACGACCGTCCCGTCGCAGCGATCCTCGATCCGCCAGGCCGTGCCGCGAACCGTCGCCGCGGCGAAACGACCCGTCGTCCGGAAGCGTCCCTTGCCGTTCCCCCACAGCCGTCGAACAACCTTCTTATTCGGCGTCGCGGTGCGCGATGCGTTGCGGCGGAGCGACTTGTTGCAGACCGCGAAGTTGCCACCCGTGAGCGTGAGGTCGGTCACCCGTGTGGCAGCCGGGGCGGCCGGCTCGCGGATGACGAAGACGCCCTTCGTGAAGTTCGCCGCGCCGTCGGCGCTCGTCAGGTCGACCGATCCCTTCGTCACGTCGACGGTGGAGCCGACGGGAATCTGTGCGCCACCCTGGAGCGTCGCGAACGACTGGCCGGGCACCTTGACCAGGACCGTCCCGGTAGCGCCCTGGACGTTGACAGCGACGCCCGGCTTCGGCGGCGGGAGCGGGTCGGGGCCGCCGATGGTTCCGCCACCCGTAGCGGCGGGGAGCACGAAGCTGCCGCCCCAGGCCCCGTACGGCGAGCTCGTGACCCCGTTACGGGTCGAGCCGGTGTAGGAGCTCTGGCCCGCGCGCATCTCGACGATGACGCTGCCCCCGCCCGCGACCGTGATCAATCCCGCGTGGACGGCCGCGGTGCAGACCGAGCTGTCGTCGGTGTAGACGTCGGTGCCCCAGACGGGCCCGGGCGTCCCGTTCGCCGGACAGGTGTACGAGAAGCGCGCGTTGACATAGGGACGGAAGGCCAAGGGTCTGGCATCCCAGGTCGATCCGCCCACCCCGATCCCGGGTGTTGCAGCGACGGCGGAGACGATGACGTAACTGCCGCTCCAGGGCCCGTAGGCGCTGCTGGTGATGCCGTTTCGCGTCGAGCCGACATAGGAGGCCTGGCCGGGTCGGATCTCGATCGTGACCGTCCCGCCGCCCGCGAGCGTGATCAGGCTTGCGTGGACTGCGGCAGTGCAGACCGAGCTGTCGTCGGTGTAGACGTCTGTGCCCCAGACTGACGACGCCGTGCCGTACGACGGACAGGTGTAGACGTAGCGCGATCCGTTCTTCCCGCGGAAGGCGGCCGCGGTGGCGTTCCAGGTGCTGCCGCCCGGGTCATCGCGCACGCTCTGTGGAGACACGGCGGAAGGAAACGCCGGCGACGCCTGGGCCAGGAGCACCACGAGCACAGCAGCGAAACCGGCAACGGCGAGGCCCCTCACGCTGAGGATGCTACGCGGCGAAACGGCGGGCCGTCCTAGCTGGAAGTCCTAATGCTCACCGTCCCAGTAGTCGAGGTGATCCGCCCGCCGGAGCATGTAGTGCGTCCCGTTCGCCCAGACGCCGACCTTGTCGCTGTCCGGGTACTCCGCGATGCCCACGTCGTTCTTGGTGGAGAGGATCGCCACGCGGACGAGCTCGTCGCCGCCGTTGCGGACGAAATGCGCGCCGTCGGGCCCCATCGGGAAGCAGACCATGTCACCGGGCTCGAGCGCCCGCTCGCCCTCCGGTGAGCGGAGCGTCGGTCGCCCCGCGATCACGATCAGCCACTCCTCGTCGGTCCATTCGAAGTGGTACGGGCAGATCGCCTGCCCCGACGGCAGCTCGTAGATGCTCATACCGAGCTTCGAGGCGCCGATTCTCGGGCCGACGCGAACCGCGCTGCACGCGTATCCCGGCGGGTCGTTCGGATCGGCGGGCGTTTCCGTTGCGCCGTTGAACAGGTTGAAGACCTCCATGGGCGCGAGTATCCCTGATGACGTGCGCCCTTCGGGATAATCCGGCGGCCGGCGACGTGAGCAACTGGAGGGCGTGGTGAAAAGACGTGAGATTCGCTCGTGGTTGATGGACATGGACGGCGTCCTCATTCGCGAGGAAACCCCCATCCCGGGCGCCGACCGGTTCCTCGCGCGGCTGCGCGAGCGGGGCCTGCCTTTCCTCGTGCTCACGAACAACTCGATCTATACGACACGTGACCTCTCCGCGCGGCTGCGAGCCTTGGGCCTCGACGTCCCCGAGACGGCGATCTGGACGTCGGCGCTCGCCACTGCGACCTTCCTCGACGATCAGCGCCCGGGTGGCTCGGCGTTCGTGATCGGCGAGGCCGGGCTCACCACGGCGCTGCATGCCGCGGGCTACACGCTCTCGGAGCACGATCCGGACTACGTCGTGATCGGCGAGACGCGGACCTACAGCTTCGAGCGCATCACTCAGGCAATCCGCCTCATCGTCCGCGGCGCTCGCTTCATCGCCACGAACCCGGACGCCACCGGGCCTGGCCCCGACGGGCCGACCCCGGCGACGGGCTCGGTCGCCGCGCTGATCAGCCGCGCCACGGGCGTCGAGCCGTACTTCGTCGGCAAGCCCAACCCGTTGATGATGCGCTCTGCATTGAACGCGATCGACGCTCACTCGGAGACGGCGGCGATGATCGGCGACCGGATGGACACCGACATCGTGTCGGGGCTCGAGGCGGGCATGCACACGGTCCTCGTCCTCACCGGCGTCACCTCGCGCGCCGACGCGGAGCGTTACCCGTTTCGGCCGTCGCAGATCGTCGACTCCGTTGCCGACCTGATCGAGGAAGGCGAAGAGCAATCGACGCCGTGAACGGACGGCTTCTCGAGCGGATCGAGGAGATCTTCGCGATCGGCGGCGGGACCGGTGCAGATCGGGTCGGGTACGGCGACGGCGAACAGCGCGCGCACGATCTCGTCGCCGGCTGGCTCGAGGAGGCGGGATTCGCCGTCGAGATCGACCCCGACGGCAACCTGCTCGGAGAGGTCGCCGGCGACGACCCTGACGCCGGGCAGATCTGGACCGGCTCGCATCTCGACTCGGTGCCGAACGGCGGCCGCTTCGACGGAGTCCTCGGCGTCCTCGCGGGACTCGAGGCGATCGAGCGCATCGGACGTGCCCGGCGAACGCTCGCCGTCGTCGCCTTCCGGGATGAGGAGCGCGGTTTCGGAGGCAGCCTTGCGCGCGTTCGTCGCGGGCCGCTGCCTGAGACCTACCTCGAGGCGCACATCGAGCAGGGCCCGGTGCTGCTGCGCATGGGAGCACCGCTCGGGGTCGTCACCGGCATCGCCGGGCTCGCGCGCGGCGTAGTCGTCCTGAACGGCGCGGCCGGACACGCCGGGACCACGCCGATGGAGTCGCGGAACGACGCCCTCTGCGCGGCGGCCGAGTTCGTCCTCCGCGCCCGCGACGCGGCGACCTCCATCGCCGACGCGGTGGCGACCGTGGGCCGGCTCGACGTCGAGCCGGGCGCGGAGAACGTGATCCCGGCTCGCGCGACCGCGAGCATCGATGCGCGCGCGCCCGATCGGGAGCGACTCGATTCGCTCGTCGCCGCGATCGGCTTCGAGCCTACGCTCCGCACGGAGCCGGCGCTGATGGACGAAGCGGTGAGGATGGTCCTGCACGAGGAGCTCGAGCGGCGCGGACTCCCGTCGCCCGAGCTCGTCTCCGGTGCCGGCCACGACGCCGGCGTCCTTGCCGGGGCCGGGGTGCGCTGCGGCATGCTCTTCGTCCGCAGCGGCGCGGGCGGCATCAGTCACGCGCCGGAGGAATGGAGCGAGCCGGAAGACGTCGGCCTCTGCGCCGACGTCCTCGCGTCCGCGCTCGAACGCCTCGCGAAGCAGGTCTAAGCCCGACGGTCGTTCGGGTGCGCGAACGACTGCAACCAGGCTGAAGCCTGGTTGCTCTTCTAGGGCTCGGTGAACACGATCGGCTGCGCACCCTCCCAGAGGAAGAGCCGGCCGAGCTCGCGCAGGTTCTCGTTGCCCTCGACGATCGTCGCGAAGTGGTTGCCGGCGAGCGGCCCCGCCTTGCTCGCGAAGCTGACGTACCCGTACGCGAGCAGGAGCTCGGTCTCGCTGACGCCGCCTGGGTAGAAGACGAGCTCCCCCGGGTTGGGATAACAGGTCGCGTTCTCCGGGCCGATCCCGACGTCGAGATCGCCGAAGGGGATCCAGCCGCCCTCACCGCTCCAGCGGACGTGGATGATCCTCGACTCCAGCGGGAGCAGGCGCCGGAACGCGGCGACCGTCCGGGGCGCAGCCTGCTCCTCGAAGCGCGCGACGAAGTCGAATCCGGCGGCGGAGATCTCGAGCATCACGGGATCTTCGCACCCTGGCGGATCCAAGCACCGAGCAAGCGTCGCTCCGCGTTGGTCATGTGCGTCAGATTCCCGAGCGGCATGACCCGCGATTCGACCGCGACCGTCAGGATCGCCGCCGACTGAGAAGCGATCTCCTGCGGCGTGTCGAAGCGGATCCCCTTCGGCGCCGTCGTGAACTGCGGGCTCTTCGGCCGCTCCGAATGGCAGACCGCGCAACGGTCCTCGACGATCGGCGCGATCTCCGCGAACGTGACGGCCGGTCCCGTGGCGGCGGGTGTGGATGCCGGCCGGATCCAGATCGCGATGCCGGCGATCCCGGCCGCGGCGGTGACGGGAATCCACCAGAGCGTCTTTTCCGCGTGGCGCAGGTTGAAGTAGAGCCGGATCCACGCGCCGATCACCATCAGGCACACGAGGATCGCCCAGCTGTGGGCATGGCCGTACGTGAACGGGAAGTGACCCGCAAGCATCGAGAACAGCACCGGCAGGGTGAAGTAGTTGTTGTGGATCGAGCGCTGCTTGCCTCGCGCGTTGGCGGCCGGGTCCGGTTCCCGGCCTGCCTCCTTCGCCCGCACGAGCTCCCGGTGCGCCGGGATGATCACGAAGAAGACGTTCGCGACCATGATCGTCCCGAGCATCGCGCCGACCTGCAGATACGCCGCGCGCGGTGCAAAGAGATGCGTCACTCCGTACGCGGTCGCGGTGACCAGGCCGAGGACGACGAGTCCCAGCGCGAGCTCGCTTCGCCGGCCGACCGTGCGGCACAGCACGTCATAGACCACCCACGCCGCCGCGAGCAGGCCCACGCTCGAGCCGACCGCCTCCGCCGTCGACAGGTCCGCCACCGCCGGGTCGATCAATGACGTGTGCGCCTGCAGGTAGTACAGGACGACGAAGAGGGCGAAGCCCGAGATCCACGTCCAGTAGGCCTCCCACTTGTACCAATGCAGCGGCTCCGGCAGCGTGTGCGGGGCGACCCGGAACTTCTCGACGCGATAGAACCCGCCGCCGTGGATCTCCCACGACTCGCCGCCCACGCCGCGCTCGCGGTCACCTTCCTCCTCGGGCGGGCGGAGGTGATTGTCGAGCGCAACGAAGTAGAAAGAGGTGCCGATCCACACGATCGCCGCCGTCACGTGGAACCAGCGGAACACGAGATCGAGCCAGCCGGTGGCGTAGGGATCTAGCGCCGCCGCCATCGGTCCTCCGCGATCGCGACAAGCTCCCCGAGCGCCGTCTCGAGCTCCTCGTCCGTCGGGCGGCCGATGCGAGAGCGGAGCACGTCGAGAATCTCCGCCTTCGGCCTGCGGTTGACGAAGACGACAAAGCGGAAGCCGTGACGCGCTTCGTACTCGGCGTTCAGCCGCGCCAGCTCTCCGAGGACCTCGGGATCGGCGTCGGACCCCTGCTCGGCGGTCGATCGTGTAGAGAGGTTCTTGGCGCCGATCGCGGGATGTGCGTCGAGAACCTCCTTCTTCTCATCGGGCGAGAGCTCGTGGACGAGCGTGCGGGCGCGTACGAGCGGATCCGTCTCGAGGGCGAGTCGCTCGACGAAGCGCGTGCGCCCCTCGAACAGCTCGCCGAGCTCTTCGGCGCTCAGCTGCCGCGGTAGGTCGTGCACCCGTAGGGTGAGATCAGGAGCGGGATGTGGTGGTTGCCCTCGCCGAGCTCGACCTCCAGCTCGATCCGGCGGAAGAACGGCGACGGCGGATGGAAGACGAGCCTGTAAGTGTCGGCCGCGACGTCGGCGAGCTCGCGGATGCGCCCGTCGGCGTCGGTCTCGGCCGAGGCGATTCGCTCATCGCCGCGAAAGAGCTCGACGCGGACGCCCGCCGCCGGGCGGCCGTTCGCCGTGTCGAGGACGTGGGTCGAGATCACGGGGCGAATCTTCGCGCCTGGACCCGCTGTTGTCCGGCGATCTCGTCCTCGTCTGCGCGCAGGAGGTGCCCGTCCCGCACGACCTCTTCGCCGCCCACGTAGAGCCGGTCGACGCGGTGGGGGGCGGAGAGGACGAGCCCGCCGACCGGGTCGACGGCTCCGGCCAGCTCGAGCCCGTCGGTCCGCCAGACCGCGACGTCGGCGCGCTTGCCGGGCTCGAGCGAGCCGAGGTCGTCGCGCCGGAGCACCGCCGCGCCTCCGCGCGTGCCGAGCCGAAGCGCGTCGCGCACGGTCATCGTGCCGGGGCCGCCGCGCCCGCGCGCGACGAGGAGCGCCTGCTTGACCTCGAGCATGAGGTCGCCGCGCTCGTTGGACGCGGATCCGTCGACACCGAGACCGACTCGAACCCCGGCGTCGAGCAGGTCGCGCACGGGCGCGACGCCCGCGCCGAGGCGCAGGTTCGACGTCGGGCAGTGGGCGACGCCCGTCTCGCTTGCCGCAACGCGCCCGACGTCCTGCGTCGAGAGGTGGACGCAGTGCGCGCACCAGACATCGCCGGCGAGCCAGCCGAGCGACTCGAGGTACTCGACGGGCGTGCAGCCGTAGAGCTCTCGGCAGTACGCCTCCTCTTCGACGGTCTCGGCGAGGTGCGTGTGGAGCACGAGGCCGCGCCGCCGCGCGAGCTCTGCGGACTCGCGCATCAGCTCGCCTGTCACCGAGAACGGCGAGCACGGCGCGACCGCGATCTGCACGTAGCCGTCGTCGTCAGCGAGCGCGGCGAGGCGCTCCGTGTCGGCGAGGACGTCGTCGATCTCCTCGACGAGCGAGTCCGGCGGCAGCCCGCCCTCCGACTCGCCGAGGTCCATCGAGCCGCGTGAGGCGACGATCCGGATGCCGAGCTCGCGCGCCGCGCGCACCTCAGCCTCGACGAGGCCGCTCGTCCCGCGCGGAAACACGTAGTGGTGGTCGAAGACGGTCGTGCAGCCCGACAGCGTGAGCTCGGCGAGCCCGGTGCGCGCGGCCGCGTACACCGACTCCTCGTCGATCCCGGCCCAGACCGGGTAGAGCGTCTTGAGCCATGTGAAGAGGTCGGCCTCCTGCGCCCAGGCCCGCGTGAGGGTCTGGTAGAGGTGGTGGTGCGTGTTGACGAGGCCGGGCGTGACCACGGCCCCGCCGAGGTCGACGCTCTCGTCGGCTTCGGGCGGCACTCCGTCCCCGACGGCCTCGATGCGCCCGCCCGCCAGCAGCACCCAGCCGTCGGGGTGTTCCGAGCCCACGTCGTCCATGACGACGACGTGGGCGCCGGTGAGCAGCAGGCTCACCGGCAGCGGCCGCCGCCGCGAGGACGGTTGTCTGCTCGGCCGGCTGCAAACCGGCGCATGGCCGCGTCCTCAGTCGCGCCGATAGTGGAACTATCGGCGCTCCCTGCGTCCTTGCCCTGCTTGGTTTTCGCGCGGCCGATCAGGAACGACCTCACGGCGGCGACCGCATTCCCAGTGCGACGAGCTCGAATCGCTCGACGTCCACGAGCCCCCGGTCGGTGATCTTCAGCGCGGGGATCACCGAGAGCGCGAGGAACGACATCGTCAGGAACGGCGTCTCCCCGCTCCATCCGAGCTCCCTCGCCGCCTCCGTGCAGGCGCGGCTCTGCGCGATCACCTCTTCGAGCGGTGCGACCGAGAGCAGGCCGGCGACCGGCAACGGACACTCGGCGACGACCCGGCCGCCGTCGACCGCGACGATGCCGCCGGCGAGCTCGACGACGCGCTCGACCGCCGCGAGCATGTCGTCGTCCGAGACGCCGAGCACGACCACGTTGTGCGCGTCGTGCGCCACGGTCGAGGCGAGCGCCCCGCGGCGCAGTCCCGAGCCGCGGACGAAGCCGAGACCGACGCGCCCGGTGGCGAGGTGGCGCTCGACCACTGCGATCTTGGCGAGGTCGCGCTCCGGGTCGGCGACCGCGAGGCTGCCCTCGACGGTTGGGCGCTCGACGAGTGACTCCGTTACGACCTGCTCCGGCACGAGCCCGATCACGCGGACCGACCCGCCGTCGCTCGCGACCGCGAAGTCGCCACGGGAAAGCGGCGCAACCCGCACCGACTGCCGGACCCACTCGGGCACGTCGGGCCTCACGATCTCGCCGATTCGCCCGCCGGCCTTGAGTACGAGCTCGGGCCGGAAGGTCTCGAGGTCGGGCAGGAGGAGCAGGTCGGCCTGGTACCCCGGGGCGACCGCGCCGAGGTGACGCAACCCGTGCCAGCGCGCCGGGTTGATCGTCGCGAGCACGATCGCGTCCGCGGGCTCGACGCCTGCGGCGACCGCCTTGCGCACCATCCCGTTGATGTGGCCGTCGTCGACGATGTCGTCCGGGTCGCGGTCGTCTGTGCAAAACGCCATCTGCGTCGGCCCGAGCTCCCGCACGAGCGGCACGAGCGCCTCGAGGTTCCGCGCCATCGACGCCTCGCGGATCAGAAGCCAGACGCCGGCGCGGAGCCGCTCGCGTCCCTCCTCGAGCGTGAGCGCCTCGTGGTCGGAGCGGATGCCGGCCGCTGCGTACGCATTCAGATGCTTGCCGACGACCCCCGGCGCATGCCCGTCCACGTGTTCGGCGCCCTGCAGTCTGAGCTTCGACAGTTCGCGCTCGTCGCCGGCGATGACGCCCGGGAAGTTCATCATCTCCGCGAGGCCGAGCACGCGCCTCCGGCGCAGGAGCGACTCCAGGTCGCCGTCGTTCAACGCGCGTCGTGGCGACTCGAACGAGGACGCCGGCACGCAGGACGGCGCCATGAAGTAGACGTCGAGCGGGAGATCGTCACAGAAGTCGAGCAGCCAGTGAACGCCGTCGCTGCCGAGCACGTTCGCTATCTCGTGCGGGTCGGCGACGACGGCGGTCGTCCCGAGCGGCAGTACGAGCCGCGCGAACTCATCGGGTAGGAGCTTCGTCGACTCGAGATGCATGTGGGCGTCGATGAAGCCCGGCACGACGTAGCGGCCGGACGCGTCGACGATCTCCGCACCGTCGTAATCGCCGAGCCCCGCGATGTAGCCGTCGGCGACGGCTACATCGGTCTCCAGCCACTCGCGCGTGAATACCGAGAGCATGCGTCCGCCCCGGAGGACGAGGTCGGCGCGCTCGTCGCCCCGGGCAACCGCGAGTCGGCGGGCGAGATCGGGCACGGCCCGACCTTAAACCGGATCGACCCGTGCCGCGAAGCCCACTACGCTTCCCGGCATGGACGTCCTCACCCCGCGGTCGCTCGAGGAGGCGCTCCGCATGCGAGCGGATTCCCCGGGCGCGCGGCCGATCGAGGGCGGTACCGACCTGATGGTCGAGCTGAATTTCGACCGCGCGCGGCCCGACGCACTCCTGAACCTGAACGAGGTCGGCGAGCTCAAGGGATGGGCCCGCGAGAACGGCTTACTCCGGCTCGGCGCCGGGCTCACGTACACGGAGGCGATGGGCGAGGGCCTGGCGACGCTCCTGCCGGCGCTCGCAGAGGCCTCGCGCACGGTGGGCTCGCCGCAGATCCGCAACCGCGGCACGGTCGGCGGCAACCTCGGCACCGCCTCGCCCGCGGGCGACGCACTCCCGCCGCTCCTCGTCGCCGGAGCCGAAGTGGAGGTTGCAAGCTCCGCCCGCGGAACGCGAACGTTGCCGCTGCAGGCGTTCCTGACCGGACCGAAGCGCAATGCACTCGAGGCCGACGAGCTGATCGTCGCCGTACACGTCCGGCCGAGCGGTGCGGCGCAGACGTTCATGAAGGTCGGTCCGCGCAACGCGATGGTGATCGCGGTCTGCTCGCTCGCCCTCGAGGTCGACCGCGAGCGCGGGGAGCTGCGCGCCGCGTTCGGCTCCGCCGGACCGGTCGCGGGTCTCGTTGTCGCTCCACTTGCAGACAAGGACGACTTTGCGGAGCAGGTCGCGGTGGCAGCGAGCCCGATCGACGACGTCCGCGGCACCGCTACCTACCGCCGGCATGCGCTGCGCGTGCTCACGGTGCGTGCGCTCGAGAGGTGTCTCGCGGCATGATGAAGATCTCGCTCACGGTCAACGGCGAGCCGCAGGAGACGGACGTCTGGGAAGGCGAGAGCCTGCTCTATGCGCTGCGCGAGCGGCTCGACCTTCCCGGCTCGAAGAACGCCTGCGAGCAGGGCGAGTGCGGCTCGTGCTCCGTGCTGCTCGACGGCGCACTCGTGTGCGCGTGCCTCGTGCTCGCGGCGCAGGCCGACGGGCACGAGGTCGTGACCGTCGAGGGGCTCGCGGGCGACGACGGTCTCCATCCGGTGCAGGAGGCGTTCGTCGAGGCCGGCGCAGTGCAGTGCGGCTTCTGCACCCCGGGGCTCGTCGTGGCCGTCGCCGACCTGTTGCGCCAACGGCCGGATCCGAGCGACGACGAGATCCGTGAGGCGCTGTCCGGCAATCTCTGCCGCTGCACGGGCTACGGCAAGATCTTCGACGCGGTACGGCTCGCGGCGGCGAGAGCATGAGCAGCCTGGCTTCAGTCATTCAGCTTGAAAGCTGGTTGCGGGTGCTGCCATGAGCACGAAGCTCCGCCCCGGCTGGATCGGCGAGAGCGTGCGCCGCGTCGACGGCGTGCCGAAGACGACCGGCGAGTTCGCGTACGCGAGCGACCTGCAGGCGGCCGGGATGCTCTGGGGCCACACGGTCCGCAGCCCGCACGCCCACGCGCGCGTGCGGGCGATCGACCTCTCCGGCGCCCTTGGCGTCGCAGGTGTGCACGCAGTGCTCACGCACGCCGACGTGCCGGGCCGCAAGACGTACGGGCTCGAGTTTCTCGACCAGCCCGTGCTCGCGGTCGACCGCGTCCGCTACTTCGGAGAGCCGGTCGCGCTTGTCGCCGCGGAGCATCCCGAGCAGGCACGGCGCGCTGCGGAGCAGATCGTCGTCGACTACGAGCCGCTCGTTCCGATCGCCGACCCGGAGCGTGCGACCGAGTCGGAGCCGCTGCATCCGGACCGCGAGACGCATGCGCTCGGTCACTATCTGCACGATCCGCGTCCGAACGTTGTTCGAACGATGCGCATCGTGCACGGCGATCCCGATGCCCACGCCGACGTCGTAGTCGAAGGGACCTACGAGATCGGCACCCAGGATCAGGCGTTTCTCGGGCCGGAGTCGGGTCTCGCGGTTCCGGACGGGGAGGGCGGTGTCGACGTCTACGTCGCGACGCAGTGGCTGCACGTCGACCGCGAGCAGGTCGCACCCTGTCTCGGCCTCGCCGAGGAGCAGGTGCGCATCCACCTCGCCGGGGTCGGCGGTGCGTTCGGCGGACGCGAGGACCTCTCGATGCAGATTCACGCGGCGATGCTCGCGCTGCACACGAGCCGGCCGGTGAAGATGGTCTACAGCCGGGAGGAGTCGTTCAGCGGCCATGTGCACCGACATCCGGCGCGGATTCACGCCGAGCACCGCGCCACGCGCGAGGGCCGGCTCGTCTGCGTGCGGATGCGCATCCTCCTGGACGGCGGCGCGTACGCGTCCAGCTCGACCGCCGTGACTGCCAACGCAGCCTCGTTCGCCGGCGGGCCGTACAACGTTCCGAATGCCCTGATCGAGGCGACGAGCGTCTTCACGAACAATCCCCCCTGCGGCGCGATGCGCGGCTTCGGCGCGGTGCAGACATGCTTCGCCGCCGAGGCGCAGATGGACGAGCTCGCGCGCACGCTCGACCTGGATCCGGTGGAGCTCCGCCTCCTGAACGCGCTCGGCACCGGCGGCACGCTCCCGACCGGGCAGGTCATCAGCGGCTCCCTGCCGGTTGCGGAGGTGATTCGCCGCTGCGCGGCTCTGCGCGAGCCGGAGCCGGAAGAGCTCCCCCGCGACGCGATCCGTCTGCCGGGAGGCGCCGGCAACACGACGCGCGGCGAGGGCGTGAAGCGCGGTGTCGGGTTCGCGGTCGGGTTCAAGAACCTCGCGTACTCGGAAGGGTTCGACGATTCGTGCGCCGCTCGGGTGCGCCTCTTCGAGGACGGTTCCGCCGAGGTGCACTGTGCGGCAGCCGAGGTGGGCCAGGGCGTGACGAACGTGATCCTGCAAGTCGCGCGCACGGAGCTCGGCACCGACGACGTTCGCCTCGCAGCGGGAACGACGGGCACCGTCGGCTCGGCCGGCTCCGCGTCGGCGTCGCGGATGACGTGGATGGCTGCCGGCGCGGTGCGTGAGGCGTGCCGCGCGGCGCTTGCCGAACAAGCGGCGCGCGGCGGCGGGGATGTCGATGTCGAGCGCGTGTACCGTCACCCGTTGACCGCGCCGCTCGACCCGGAGACGGGACAGGTGGGCGAGGTACCCGCGCATGTTGCGTTCGCGTGCGCGGCGATGAAGGTCGTCGCCGAGGTCGACGTCGAGCTCGGCCTGACGCGCGTCGTCTGGATCGGGACGGCGCAGGACGTCGGGAAAGCGGTCAACCCGCAGGCGGTCGAAGGCCAGATCGAGGGTGGCACCGCCCAGGGGCTCGGGCTGGCGCTGATGGAGGAGATCCAGACCAGGGACGGGCAGATCCTCAACCCGAACTTCACCGACTACCTCATCCCGACGGCGCTCGACATGCCGCCGGTCGTCTCGGAGCTCGTCGAGGATCCGGAGCCAGGCGCGCCCTATGGCGTGAAGGGCGTCGGTGAGCCGCCGACGGTGGTCTCGACGGCCGCCATCGTCTCGGCGCTCCGCAACGCGACCGGTCGCGACCTGACGCGCGTGCCCGTTCGCCCGGACGATATCGTCGGCTTGTGAGCGTCGCTCGCCTTCGGCTCGCTCCCGTGGGGGAAACCATGTTTCCCCCACGTCAAACCCCCTTCTTCTTGTCTTGCGTGGGGGAACCTCCCGGTTCCCCCACACCCCCTCCACACGCTCATAGGCCAAAGATCGGCCTATGAGCGCTGAGCGCGAAGTCATGACCTGGCAGGAGCTCGGCCGCGGAGCGCGCGAGCTTGCGGAAGGGATCCACGCCGACGGCTACCACCCCGACATGGTGCTCGCGATCGCACGGGGCGGGCTGCTCGTGGCCGGCGCGCTCGGCTATGCCCTGGACGTGAAGAACACGTTCACGATGAACGTCGAGTTCTATACGGGCGTCGACGAGCGGCTCGAGATGCCGATGATCCTGCCGCCCGTGCCCGACCTCGTCGATCTCGAGGAGGCGCGGGTCCTGATCGCCGACGACGTCGCCGACACAGGTCGCACTCTGGCGCTCGTCAAGGATTTCTGCGCCGGCAAGGTCGGCGAGGTCCGCTGCGCCGTCCTGTACGAAAAGCCCCAGTCAGAGGTCAACTGCGAGTACGTCTGGCGGCGCACCGACCGCTGGATCGACTTCCCGTGGAGCGCGGAGGGCCCTGTCGCGGCCCCGGCTGTACGCCGTCACGACGCTGTCCTATAGTCGCTTCTGACCGGAGGATCGAGGAGGAGAGCTATGAAGAGTCCGAAGCGCGCGCTAGCCGTGCTGGTTGTGCTGGTTGCGACAGGAGCGGCCCTGGCAGCGACCGCCGCAGCCGGCCCGACGGAGCAGAATGCAGCGTTCAAGGTGGCGTGGATCTACGTCGGCCCGCACAACGACGCCGGCTGGTCGCAGGCGCATGACGACGGGCGGAAGTACGTGCAGAAGATGCTCGGGAGCAAGGTCCAGACGACGTTCAAGGAGAACATCGCGGTCGGGGCGCAGCTCCAGCAGACCGTCTCGAGCCTCGTCAACCAGGGCTACAAGCTGATCTTCGGGACGTCGTACGGCTACTTCGACAAGAAGCTCGCCGCGAAGTACCCGAGCGTGCTCTTCGAGCAGGCCACGGGCATCGACACGGCTGCAAACCTGTCCGAGTACTTCGGCGCGGGCGAGGACACGATCTACCTCTCCGGAATGGCTGCGGGCGCGGCCACCAAGAACGGCACGATCGGCTACGTCGTTCCATTCGCAATTCCCGAGGTGATCCGCCACGCGAACGCGTTCGCGCTCGGCGCGCAGGCGATGCACCCGGGAGCGAAGATCAGGCTCGTGTGGACGAACTCGTGGTTCGATCCCGCGAAGGAGAAGAAGGCTGCGGAGAGCCTCCATGCCGCCGGTGCGGACGTGCTCGGCCAGAACGTCGACTCGCCGGCGACCGGCCAGTTCGCCGAATCGGTCGGGATCCCCTGGGTCGGCTACGACGCGAACGCGCAAAAGTTTGCGCCGAAGTCGTGGCTCACGGCGGCGCTCTACAACTGGGGTCCCTACTACCTCCGGCGCGTCAAGGCCGCCATGGACGGCTCGTGGAAGTCCGGCTTCTACTACGGAGGGATCAAGGACGGGTTCACGAAGCTCGCGCCGTTCGGGCCGGGCGTGAGCGCGGCGACGAAAGCGGCAATCAATGGGAAACTCCAGGCGCTGAAGAGCGGCTCGTTCTACGAGTTCGCAGGGCCGCTCTACGACCAGAGCGGCAAGCTGCGCGTGGCGCAGCACAAGCGCTTGACGATCAAGGATCTCTACTCGATGAACTGGCTCGTGAGGGGCGTGATCGGCAGCTCGACCGGGAAGTGATCGACACCGACGACGACCGGAGGGGTGCCGACGGCGCCCCTCCGCCTCCCGCCGTCGCAATGCGCGGGATCACGAAGCGCTTCCCGGGCGTCCTCGCGAACGACCGGGTCGAGTTCGAGGCCGCCGCCGGCGAAGTGCATGCGCTCCTCGGCGAGAACGGCGCCGGCAAGAGCACGCTCTCGAACATCCTCACCGGCCTCTACCGGCCCGACGACGGCGAGATCTTCCTCAACGGTCGCCACGTGCACTTCCACGCGCCGCGCGATGCGCTCGACGCCGGAATCTGCATGGTGCACCAGCACTTCCGGCTCGTCGAGCCGTTCACCGTGGCCGAGAATGTCGTCCTCGGCGATCATCGCGGCGAGGGGCGCACGTTCCGCCTGCGGCATCGCGCGATCGAAGGCCGGGTCGCCGAGCTTTCGACGCGCTACGGGCTCGCCGTCGATCCGCGCGCCCGCATCTGGCAGCTCTCGCTCGGTGAGCAGCAGCGCGTCGAGATCCTGAAGGCGCTCTATCGCGAGGCGCGGATTCTCATCCTCGACGAGCCGACTGCCGTGCTGACGCCGCAGGAGGCCGACCTCCTGTTCGAGACGCTGCGCGAGATGGCGGGGGAGGGGCGAACCGTGATCTTCATCTCGCACAAGCTGCACGAGGTGAAGGCGGTGGCCGACCGGGTCACCGTGCTGCGCGGCGGACGCTCGCTCGGGACCGTGTCGACGGCGGAGGCGACGCCGCGCTCGCTCGCGGCGCTGATGGTGGGTCGCGAGCTCGGCGTCGCAGGCGAGGCCCGGGTTCGGACGCCGGGCGTGGCCATGCTCGAGCTCGAGGGCATCTGGACGCAGGGCGACCGCGGCGAGGCGGCCGTCAGAGGCGCCTCGCTCACCGTGCGCGCCGGCGAGCTCGTCGCCGTTGCGGGCGTGGCGGGCAACGGCCAGCGTGAGCTCGCCGAGACGATCGCCGGGATCCGTTCGCTGACCGAGGGCACGATCCGCGTCGGCGGGAAGTCGCTGCGCGCCGGCGACCCGCGCGCCGCGATCGCCGCGCGAATCGCGTACGTCCCGGAGGATCGTCTCGGCACCGGAGTCGCTCCGAGCCTCAGCATCGCGTCGAACCTCGTCCTCAAGTCCTATCGCGGACCGGACTCGTCGCGCGGACCGTTGCTCCGCCTGCGCCGCATCCGCGAGAGCGCCGTCGGGCTGATCCGGCGCTACCGGATCGCGGGAGCGGGACCGGCGACGCCGGCCCGGCTCCTGTCCGGCGGCAACCTGCAGAAGGTCGTGCTCGCCCGCGAGTTCTCCGGGCGGCCGCAGCTTCTCGTCGCCGCGTCCCCGACGCGCGGACTCGACGTCGGCGCGATCGAGACAGTGCACGCCTACCTTCGTGACGCGGCAGCGGACGGCGTCGCCGTGCTCTTGATCAGCGAGGACCTCGACGAGATCCTGACCCTCGCCGACCGGATCGCGGTCATGTACGAGGGCGCGATCGTCGGCGAGACGACACGCGCCGATGCGAGCGTCGAGGAGCTCGGCCTGCTGATGGCGGGAGGGCAGGATCCGCGTGCGGATTGAGCGCAGGCTCCGCCAGCCGCGCTGGCTGCTGGTCGCGGTGCCGGCCGGCTCGCTCGTGTTCGCCTTCTTCGCCACCGGCATCGTGCTGCTCGCGACAGGGCATGACGCGCTCTCGAGCTACCGGCAGATCGTCGACGCCGCATTCCTGAACAGCGGCGCACTCGGACAGACCCTGACCTCGGCGACGCCGCTCGCTTTCACGGGCCTCGCCGCCGCTGCGGCCTTTCGCATGCGCCTGTTCAACATCGGCGGGGAGGGCCAGCTCTACATCGGCGCTATCACGGCCTCTGCCGCGGGGCTCTATCTGGGCGGAAGCGGCGGGCCGTCGGCGTTCGTGATCGCGGCGATGGTCGTCGCGGGCTGCGCGGGCGGCGCTCTGTGGGGGCTCATCCCGGGGATCCTCCGGGCGTTCTTCAAGACGAACGAGATCATCACCTCGCTGATGCTCAACTACGTCGCCGGGTATCTGCTGACCTATCTGATCTTCAACAGCAAGTCGTACTGGCGGGAGACCGAAGGGTTCAACGCGTCGGTCTTCCCGACGGCGAAGACGCTGCCGGACTCGGCGCTCTGGCCAGGCGCGACGATCCACCTGCGCGGCGGCATCGTGCTGCCGTTGGGCGCCGGCATCGCCGTCCTCGTCGCGGTCGTTCTCTGGGTGCTCTACTCGCGGACGCGCTTCGGCTTCGAGGCGCAGGTGCTCGGCGACTCGCCGCGCGCCGCGCGCTACGCGGGCATGCGCACGCGCCGCAAGATCCTCGCGGTGATGGCGCTCTCCGGCGCGATCGCCGGGCTCGGCGGCGCGAGCCAGGACGGCGACTTCCGCCACACGCTCGACGCCGACCCGAACGGCCTGCAGAAGCAGTACTTCGGCTACACCGGCATCGTCGTCGCCGCGCTCGCCCGCTACAACCCGTTCGCCGTCGTGCTCGTCGCGTTTCTGATCGGCGGCCTGCAGAACGCCGGCAACACGCTGCAGGGCGCCGACTTTCCCTCCGGCCTCGTCGGCGTGATGCAGGGAATGATCCTCTTCTCCGCGCTCGGCGGCGAGCTGCTCGTTCGGTACCGCTTTCGCTTCGGGCGCACCGCCCAGGCGGCGCCGGAGGCGGTTGCATGAACAACTCGCTCCTCGTCGTGGTGCTCGCGTCCGGCGTCGCGTACGGGACGCCGCTCCTCTATGCCGCGCTCGGAGAGCTGCTCGCTGAGCGCACCGGGGTGCTGAACCTCGGGGTCGAGGGGATGATGCTCGTGGGCGCGGTGATGGGCTTTTGGGCGGTGCAGAGGCTGCATGCCGGTACCGGGCTGTCACTTGCCGCGGCGATCGGCGTCGCGGCGCTCGCGGGGGCGGCGATGGCGCTGATCCACGCCTTTCTCGTGATCACGCTGCGTGCGAGCCAGATCGTGTCGGGGCTCGCGCTGACGATCTTCGCCGGGGCGGCCGGCCTCTCGTCGTATCTCGGCAACGACCTCGACCTGTCGACCGACCCCGCACGCCACCAGTTCCACGCGATCTTCCCGTCGAGCATGCAGGACTGGCCCGTCGTCGGCCCGATCCTCTTCGGGCAGAATGTCCTCGTCTACGCATCGTGGCTCTGCGTCGTCGCGGTGTCGCTCTACCTCTCACGGACCCGGCCCGGCCTCAACGCACGAGCGGTCGGTGAGTCGCCGGCGGCCGCGGATGCGATGGGGATCGACGTTGTCGCCCACCGCTACGCGCACACGCTCGCCGGCGGCGCCTTCGCGGGCGTCGCAGGCGCGACCTTCACGCTCGCGATCACGCCGCAGTGGGTGTCCGGCATCACCGGCGGCGCCGGGTGGATCGCGATCGCTCTCGTCATCTTCGCGTTCTGGCGTCCGGAGCTGTGCCTCGTAGGCGCGTACTGCTTCGGTTCGCTGCAGGCGTTGTCGCCGCAGCTGCAGGCGCGCGAGATCCACCTCGGGCCGACCGTGCTCTGGACGAACTCGCTTCCGTACGTGATGACCGTGCTCGTGCTCGTGCTCGCCTCGGCGAGCGGCGCGAGGCGCCGGCTCGGCGCACCGGCCAGCCTCGGCCTTCCGTTCGTGCGGGAAGAGCGGTGAGCAACCCCGAGCTCGAAGCACAGCTCGGCGAGATGGCCGCGGAGCTGCTCGACCGCTACGAGGAGCTGACCCTCCTCTACGACCTCGGTGCCACGTCCGCCTAGCGCGCTGCGCGTCTTCGGTTCGGTCGACTACTACTACGCCGCGTACTGAGACTGCGGCGCCGCCGCTGGGACGGCCTCACGCGCGAAGGCGGGCGGCAGCAGCCCGAGATACCAGTTGAAGATCGCGTCGACGAGCACCTGCCGGCTGAGGACGCGGATCACGCCGGTGAGCACGCGCGGCGGTAGAGCGGGAATCACGCGCTGGAGTGCGTATGTGATCCCGAAGTCGCGCCGGTGCCTCGCGCTGAACACGGCGTAGCTGGCGAGCGCCTCGTCGCGGGTCGCCTTGCCCTCGAGCACTCGCCGCAGCTCACGCCCGCAGGCGACCCCGAAGTAGAGCGCGCCCCGTATGCCCTCCGCGGAAAGGGCGAAGCAGTGGCCGGCCGAGTCGCCGACGAAGAAGTAACCGTCCTCGGTCGCGGGCCGGAGCCGATGGGGAATGAGGTTTCCCTGGTGCCGGACGGGGGCCACGCCGAAACGGGCGGCGGTGTCGGCGGTCGGCTGCTTGACGGCGACACGGGGGTCGTACGAGCCCGCGCCGACGCGAACCTCGCCTCCTGCCGGAACACGCCAGCAGTAGCCGCTGCGGACGAGCGAGCGGTCGATGACCACGTCGAGCGCGTCACCGGCGCCGTTCGGATGGACTTCGAGGCCACGGGAGAGCGCGCCTCCCTTCCCGTCGAAGGGGCGCGAGCCGAGCACACGGCGCCAGCCGAGCGCATCGACGACGAGCCGCGCTCGAACCGTGCCGCGGTCGGTCCGGACGCCGCCCTCCGCACGCCCTCTCACGAGCGCCCGCTCGAAGCGCGCGCCCGACTGCGCCCACAGCAGCCGGCACAACTCCCCGTAGTCGAACGCAGCCCAGCTCCAGGGGAGCCGGACCCGGAAGGAGCCGTGTGGAGTGGTGAAGCTCATGAACGGGAGCTCCTGGCGAACCGAGCCCTCCAGCCCGAGCGCCTCGAGCCACGGCAGAGGCGCGGCGCACGCAGAGGTGGGGTGCGCGCCGATCTCGTCGCGATCGAGGACGAGGACGTCGGCGCCCGTTCCTGCGAGCTCGCGCGCGACCGCGAGGCCGGCGAAGCTGGCTCCGCAGACGAGCACGTCGGGCTGCTCGCTGGCGAGGAGCTGCTCTGGGCGGCGGCTCATGGGCCGGCCTTTGGCCCATGAGCGGGTGGAGGGGGTGTGGGGGAACCGGGAGGTTCCCCCACACAAGGCAAAAAGAAGGGGGTTTGACGTGGGGGAAACATGGTTTCCCCCACGGGAGCGAGCCGAAGGCGAGCGACGCTCATGACGCGCGCATTGCCAGCCGGGCGACGTCCAGCACGCCGGGACGAGTCGCTCGGCCGAGCACGTCGAAGCTGTTGCGCTCGATCCGATCGAGGACGGCGCCGTACACGGCTCGCGCGAGCGCGATTCCGCGCCCCGCGGAGGGGATCGCCGCCACAAGCACAGGAGCCGTCTCGGCGAAGAGGCCGCGAGCTCGCTGCACCTCCGCCGCGATCAGGGTTCGCAGCGCTGGGGTCGCCGTCGGGGCTGCCAGATCGGCGTCGCTGATGCCGAGGCGCTCGCGCTCGTCGGCCGGCAGGTAGATCCGGTCGAGCTCGTAGTCCTCGCGCACGTCGCGGAGGAAGTTCGTGAGCTGGAATGCAACTCCCAGCCGCGCCAGCCGCTCGGCCTCCGCCGGGGCTCCGAGGATCGCCGCCATGATCCGGCCGACGGACGCGGCGCTGCCGTCCATGTATCGGTCCAGCTCGTCCTGCGTCTGGATCCTGAGCCGTCCGCAGTCCATCCGCATCGACACCATGTACGTCCGCAGCTCCCCGAGGGGCAGCTCCCAGTACGACGCAGCGTGGACGAGCGCCGCGATCACACGATGCGTCGACCGCCCGGTGGAGAGGCCGCGCTCGAGCTCGCCCTCCCAGTCGTCGAGAGCCGCGCGGCGCTCGTGCGGTTCCAGAGCGCGGCGGGTCCCGTCGACGATCTCGTCGGCGCCGCGGACGAACCCGTAGAGCGCATGAACGACGGTGCGGCGCTCCCGCGGCAATCGTGAGACAGCGAGCCAGTAGGACGGGTCATGCCGCCGGAGCATCCGCCGGCAGGTCGCGTACGCAGCCGCCGTCGAGGCCTCGGGTATCGGTGTAACCGCGGGATAGTCCACGTCGCCGATCCTACGTTCTTGTGTCGTGCGCTATCCGCAGGTTGCGCGGAGCACGGACTCGATCAGCCCTGGAAAGCGCCGATCGAGCTCTTCCCGGCGCAGCTGGAAGTACTTGCACCTGCCCGCCTCGCGCTCGGCGATGATGCCGGCCCCGAGCAGCGTCTTGAAGTGATGGCTCGCCGTCGACTTCTGCACGGGGACGCGGATGTCCCCGCACTTGATCTCACCGGACTCGTCGCAGCCGGCGAGCTGGCGGACGATCTCGAGCCGGACGGGGTCGGAGAGCGCCTGAAGGACGGTGACGCCGTCGACGGTATCGAGATCGCGTGCTAAAGGGGACATCATTGTTTGACGGACATCGAACAAACACTGTACGGTGGCGATCGAACAATAGCAATCTGCCCGAAGGAGTCGATTCGTGACGCTACCCACCCCGCAGTCCGAGCAGCTGAGCAGACGCGCCTGGGGGGCGCTGCTGGTGCTCTGTGGCGCGCTCTTCCTCGACGCGCTCGACGTGTCGATGATCGGCGTCGCGCTTCCCTCGATCCGCAACGACCTCCACCTTTCGACGAGCTCGCTGCAATGGGTGGTGAGCGCGTACGTGCTCGGCTACGGCGGCTTCCTGCTGCTGGGTGGCCGGGCCGCGGATCTGCTCGGCCGGCGGCGGGTCTTCCTGATCTCACTCGGCGTGTTCGTCCTCGCCTCGGCGCTCGGCGGCCTTGCGAACGACGGCTCGCTCCTCATCGCGGCGCGCTTCGTCAAGGGCGTCAGTGCCGCGTTCACGGCGCCTGCCGGCCTCTCGATCATCACGACGACGTTCGCCGAGGGCCCGGCGCGCAACAAGGCGCTCGCCGTCTATACCGCGACCGGGGCGACGGGCTTTTCGCTCGGCCTCGTCTTCGGCGGACTGCTGACGGAGATCGGGTGGCGCTGGGTGTTCTTCCTGCCCGCACCGGTCGCCCTCGTCGCGCTTCTCGCGGGGCTCCGCCTCGTTCCCCCGAGCAGCCGTCCACGTTTCTCGCGCGCGTTCGACATTCCGGGCGCGGTCACGATGACTTCCGCGATGCTGCTCCTCGTGTTCACGCTGGTCGAGGCCCCCAACGCGGGCTGGGCGTCTCTTCGCACGCTTGGCTCGTTCGCCGGCGTCGCGGCCATCCTTGCCGTCTTCGTCGCGCGCGAGCGGCGCACGGCGGCGCCGCTTGTCCGGCTCGGAATCCTGCGCTCCGGCTCGCTCGTACGAGCGAACCTCGCAGCAATGTCGCTCTTCGGCGGCTGGGTCGGATTCCAGTTCATCGTCACGCTGTACCTGCAGCAGCTGCGTGGCTGGTCGTCGCTCGAGACGGGGCTCGCGATCTTCCCTGGCGGCTTCCTGGTCGCGATCCTCTCACCGCGAATCGCGCCTCTGATCATGCGTTTCGGCGTCACGCGCCTGATCGTCGTCGGCCTGACGTTGATCACCGGTGCCTATGTGCTCTTCCTGCCGATTGGGCTCCACTCGACCTACGCGTTCGCGATGCTGCCGACGTTCCTCCTCGCAGGCCTCGGCTTCGCGCTCGCTTTCGGACCGCTCAACGTTGCGGCGACAAACGGTGTCGCGCCCGAGGAGCAAGGGTTGGCCGGAGGGTTGCTCAACACGTCCTTCCAGTTCGGCGGCGCGCTCGTGCTGGCGATCGTCGTCGCCGTCAACAACGCGAAGGTCGGGCTCGGCGGCTCGCCACAGGCGGTCCTCGACGGCTTCCACGCGGCGCTCTTCGTGTCGGTCGGCGCGGCCGTCCTCGGCCTGACGGCAATGGTGGCGCAGCGCAGAGCTCGGCAAGAGCTCGAGCCCGTCCTCGCCGACGCGTTCGAGGAGGCCGCGTGACGGGTCGTTCCGGAACAGCAGACGGTCGGGAATCGAGTCATCCGTAGATCGACGAACCGGCGCCCGCGTTCGCGTTGGGGGGATACGGCTCGAGGTCGTTCATGTAGCCCGGCTGTGCCGCGACTCGTTCCAACCATCTCTGGAGGCGGGGGTACGTCGCCATGACGTACCCGGCCTCGTCGGCGACATGCACGTACCCGTAGACGGCAATGTCGGCCACGGAGTAGCGGTTGCCCACGATGAAGTCCCGCGACTCGAGATGGCGGTCGAGCACCGAGAGAACCTCGGCGCCGGCTGCGCGCCGGCGCTGCGCGTCGGGGTCGTCCGGCCGCAGTCGGCCGGTGGCGAGGCGGAAGCGCAGACCTCCGGTGGCGGGGATGATGTCCGTCTGCTCGTAGACCAGCCAGCGAAGCACCTGGGCGCGATCGAACGGATCCTCGGGCCAGAGCGCACTACCTTCGGCGAGGTAGACGAGAATCGCCGCGGACTCGGGCAAGAAGCGCCCATCGGGCAGCTCGAGGACAGGCGTCGCGCGGGCCGGATTCTTCAGCGCGTACTCGTCGGTCATCGTCTCGCCGGCGAAGATGTCGACGGGAACCCGCTCGTAGGTGCGGCCGAGGTTGGCGAGAAGCAGCCGCACCTTGTAGCAGTTGCACGAGGCTGCGTAGTCGTAGAGCCTGATGTCGGTCACAGTGTCTCCTTTGCGTATAACGGCGCCGTGGCGGCCTAAAGCCCGTCGAGCCAGGCCGCGATCCGGGCGCGGATCGACGGGTCGCGGACGAGATCCCAGTGCTCCGCCGTGCCCGCGTCGAGAAAGACGCCGCCGTACCGCTCGGCGAAGCGCGGCCCGCGCTCGTCGCGGTAGGCGTCGCCGGCGACGACGAGCGTCCTCGTTCCCGGCGGTATGGACGGCACTGACACGCCCCGTTCTCGCTCGCCCGTCGCGAGCGAGGACTCCGGCCGCGCCGCCATTCCCGCCGGGAAGGGCGCGCCTGCAGCCAACGGGTCGAAGGTCCCGGGCCGGGGAACGACGTCGCGCAACCCTTGCACCTCGAGTGGCGGGGACGGCTCGAGCAGGATCAGTGCGTCCGGTCGCGCCTCGCCCGCGGCGAGCATGGCCGCGAGCCCGCCGAGACTCCACGCGCACACGGCCACGCGTCGATCCGCCGCGGTGACGGCACGCACGATCGAGACGGCGTAGTCCCGGAGCGTCGCGTGCGCGACGTCGAGACCCGCCTGAAGATCGACCGCCGTCACCGTCAGCTTTGGGAATGACTCCTGCCAGCCGTCGAAGACCCACGGCCCGCTGCCGGAGCCGTGGACGAGCACGAGGCTGCGGAAGGTCACGGGTCGCTCGTGCCGTGCCGCTCGGCAAGGGCGAGCGTCTGGCGCGCGGCGCGAACGAAGGCGGCGTCGACGAACGCGCCGTCCGGGAGCGCGTACGCGCCGGTCCCGGAATCGACGTGCTCGTCGAAACTCGCGACGAGCTCGCGGGCCTGCTTGGCTTCGGCCGCCGTCGGCAGATACACCGACTCGATCGTCGCAAGCTGCGCGGGATGGATCGCCGTACGTCCGAGGTAGCCGAGACGGCGGCCGAGGAGGCACGATTCGCGCAGGCCCTCGTCGTCTCGGACGTCGGGATACACCGTTTGCGGCGGCCGGGGAAGGCCGGCCGCGCACGCCGCGTTGACGATGCGGCTCCGCGCCCAGTCGAGCCCGCTCCCCGTCGCACCGGTCTCGCCGGCGAGGTCGGCCTCGCCGAGCGAGATCCCGGCGACCCCGTCGCAAGACGCGATCGCGAACGCGGCCTCGACCCCGGCGGCAGATTCGATCAGGCAATGAACCTCCTTCGCTGCCCCCAGGCTGGCCAGCTCGACCGTCACGTGCTGCGCGTCCTCGGGCCGCTCGACCTTCGGCAGGTTCACCGCGACAACGCCGGCCAGTCGGGCGACCTCCGCCAGGTCGTCCTCCGCGTACGGCGTTCCGAGCGCGTTGATCCGCACGTGCACGGGCTTGGTCCGCGCTTTGTCGAGCAGCGCCGCGAGGCCCGCGCGCGCGACCTCTTTCGCTGACGGCGCGACGGCGTCCTCGAGGTCGACTATTACCGCGTGCGCGCGCGATGCGATCGCCTTCTCGATCCGGTCGGGACGGTCGGCAGGCACGTACAGCCAGGTGAGCGGCGGAACGTCCGTCACACGACTCCTTCGCGGCGCAGCCGTTTCAACTCTTCGGGCGACACGCCGGTGCGCGCCAGCACCTCGGCGGTGTCCGCGCCGTGCGCGGCGCCCGCGCGGTCGATGCGTCCCGGAGTCTCGCTCAGTCGCGCAACGACGTTTGGCATGCGCACCGTCCCGAGATCTTCGTCTGCAATGGCCGCGATTGCGCCGAGGGCCGCGAGCTGGGGGTCTACGACGATGTCCGACGCGTCGTACACCGGCGCAATCGCGGCTTCAGCGGCTTCGAACTCGACCACCACCTCGTCGCGTTCGCGCTCCGCGATCCACGCAGCGACGGCTGCATCGATCTCGTCGACGTGCGCGGCGCGGCCGGCTCCGGTTGCGAACCAGGGCTCCGCGACGAGATCCGGCCTTCCGACGAGACGCATGACGCGCTCGGCGATGCTCGTCGCGCTCGAGGAGACGGCGACCCACTTCCTGTCGGCGGTCGCGTACACGTTGCGGGGCGCGTTGTGGCTCGAGCGGTTTCCGGTTCGCGGCTGGAGCGTGCCGAGGAGGTCGTACTCGGCGATCTGCGGGCCGAGGAGCGTCAGCAGCGGCTCGAGCAGCGAGACGTCGACGACCTGGCCACGGCCGGACCGGTCGCGCTCGCGCAATGCGGCGAGTACGGCGAACGCCGTCGCGAGCCCGGCGACGCCGTCGGCGAGCGCGAGCGGCGGTAGCAACGGCGGCCCGTCCGGGTCCCCGTTCAGCGCTGCGAACCCGCTCATCGCCTCGGCGAGCGTGCCGAATCCCGGCCGCGCAGCCGCGGGGCCGATTTGCCCGAAGCCGCTGACGCGCGCGAGCACGAGGCCCGGGTTCGCCGCCGCGAGCGTCTCCCAGCCGAGCCCCCAGCGCTCGATCGTCCCGGGCCGGAAGTTCTCGATCACGACGTCGGCGTCCGCCGCAAGGCGCAGGAAGATCTCGCGTCCGTCGGGATGCGAGAGATCGAGCGTGATGAGTCGCTTGTTGCGTGCAAGCGTCTTGAACCAAAGCCCGACGCCGTCCTTGTTCGGTCCGTGCCCGCGCGCGGGATCAGGCTTCGCCGGGTGCTCGATCTTGACCACCTCGGCGCCGAAGTCGCCGAGGAACATCGCCGCCAGCGGCGCCGCGAAGAGCGTCGCCGCCTCGAGGACCTTGACGCCGTCGAGCGGTCGGGGCGATTCCGTCACGCGGCGTCCTCCGTCAGGTCGACCGCGAGGCGGAAGCCGATGCGCGACGACCGAGAGAGGCCGCCGCCGAGCAGCAGCAGCTGCAGCGAGTATCCGGGCACGCGCACGCCACCGTCGACATACCAGTCGGAGCCCTCGGCTGCGTATGCGCTCCCGCCCTTCAGCACCGCGAAGCGCGTGCGTCCATCGGAGTGCTCGCTCTCCGTCCAGTTCCATACGAGCGGCGCCAGCCGCTCGAGCAAGCCGTCCTCCGCGGCGGCCTGCCACTCGTCCTCCGTCGGCAGGCGAGCCCCGATCCACGCGGCGTACGCGCGGGCGTCGTCGAGGTCGACGTACGTCACGGGCCCGTCGGGGTCGCCGTTCTCCGCTGCGAGAAAGCGATTCTGCTCCGCGGGCTCATAGGACGTCGCTGCGACGAACTCCGCGAACTTCCGGCTCGTGACCTCGCGGACGCCGATCGCATACGCCGCTCTCGGCCCGGGCCGCGAGACATCGACGAAGTCGTGCAGGCGCGGCGCCAGCGGCTTCCACTCCTCGACGTAGGGGACATCGCCGTAAATTCCGGTTTCACGGCGCCGGAAGGTGGCGGTCAGCGCTCGAATCGGTCCAGCGCGCATGCCTGCCGGCACGCCGGCTTGCGGGGCCTCGGGCGCCGGCACCCGCACGACCGGCCGCACCGGGAACGTGGGGTCGCCCGCACCCCCGACGGTGACGTCGCCGTCCACGATCGCAGCGATGCCGCGTGGCGGCAGCTCCAACTCGATCTCCTCCGCGCCCTCGCGGACGACCTTCCCGGCGAATGCGTCGTGCGCGCGGTTGGCGATCGTCCAGAGCGTCGTGTCGCCGTCCGTCCAGCTCGAGCCGATCAGCGTCGGCGGTCCCTCGGCGTTGCGCGCCGCCAGCGGCAGCCACTCGCCGTTCGCGAGCAGCTCGTGGCGTTGGCGCTGTACGTGCAGCATCGTCTGCAGCAGCGAGCGGTCGCGTTCGTTCCAGCCCACCCACGAGCCGAAGACGTTCTCCCACACGAGCACGCCCGTTCCGTTCAGCCAGCTCGAGTGGAGCTCGTCGCTGTGGTCGCGGTTCCAGCGGCGCGTGTGGTGCAGCATGTGCCGCTGCTCGAACCAGCGCGCGCGGAGCACGCCGGGGACGTCGCTGTCCGCGAACCACTGGGCCCAGGAGAGGTGATGGTCGGCCACGCGCGCGAGCGGCAGCGTCGACTCGCCCTCGAATGCGACGCCCGGTCGCGCTGCGTCGACGGCCGCGCGCAGGCCGGGCAGCGCCTCCTTCATCGTGTCGAGGAAGATGCCGTCGGCGTCGAGCAGCCGGACCAGCTCTGCGGTGGCGGCGGCATCGTCCTGCGATTCGCGCCGCGTGCCAACGTCCCATGGGTTGTAGTCGAGAAAGACGCGAACGTCGTGCTCGTGCAAGAACGCGACGAGCTCGCGGAGGCCGGGGACGTCGCGGTAATAGTCGAACTGGTTCCGCTCGTCGACGCCGATCACCGGGTATGCGTGCCAGAGCACGACTGCGTCGTAGCCGCCGAACTCGCGCGTCGCCTCGTCCAGCAGCCGCTCGGGCGTGAAGCAGCCGGCCGAGAAGTCCCAGAGGCGCTCGTCCCACAACCAGACGAGCGCGACCGAGAAGCACCGCTGCGTCCAGACGAACTCCTCGCGCCGGTAGAGCTCGTCGTCGTACGCGATCCGTGCTCGGGCGCCCTCTCGCCACTCGCGCAGCATCTCGCGCCACGCCGGCCAGTCGGAGGGATCGCTCGGTGCGGCGAAGATCTTGGCCCCATCGAGTTGCGTCAGCTCCTCCGCCGCGCCGAGGGGCACCTCCGTCGGTAGATCGATCGGCCGCGGCGACCACGGATCGCGCGCCGCCTCGACGCTGAGCGTCACGCCGACGCCTGCTCGGCCCGCGAGACGAGCGCGAGGGTGCGGTCGGTGATCTCGTCGAGCGTGATCCCGTCGAAGCCGGGAAGCGAGCTGGCGAAGCGGCCGTGCAGCTGCTCCGACCAGCGCGACTCGATCCCGTCGGCGCCGAGCGTCGCGCCGAAGATCGAGCCGATGGCGGCCCCGTTCGTGTCGGTGTCCCACCCGCCCTGGACGACGCCGCAGATCGCCGCGTCGAAGTCGCCGTCGAAGAAGCACATCGCCGCCGCGACGAGCGCCGTGTTGTTGATCGCGTGCACCCAGTGCAGGTTGCCGTAGCGCTCGTGGAGCCCGTCGACGACCGGCTCCCACTCTTCGGCGACAGTCGCCATGTCCCGCGCAAGGCGAATCCCTGCGGCCAGACGGCTCTCGGCCGGGATCACGCTCAGGCCGGCGTCGACCGCCATGGTCGCCGACGACTCGACGAGCGAGGCGGCGTGCGCCGCCGCCATGAACATCGCGGCGTAGACGCCGTTCGCCTCGTGGCTCACGCGCGCGTCGAGCCAGGCGAGCCGAGCCGCAGCGACGGGGTCTCCCGCCGCCCAGCCGTACACGTCGACACGCAGGCGCGCGCCGATCCACTCGCGGAACGGGTTGCGGTACGAGGCGGTCTCCGGCGGCAGCAGCCCGAGCAGGAGGTTCCGGCAGGCGACGCGCTCCGCGGTGAAGATGCGTCCAGGCGGCAGGAAGTCGAGCCAGATCTTCGCGACGTCGGCGCTGTCGAAATCGAGCCCGTGCCGCTCGAGCAGCGAGACGGCGAGCATCGTGAAGTTGAGGTCGTCGTCCTCCGGAATCCCGTCGATGTTCTCCGCGAGGCTCGTCGGCCGGCTCGCGCGGTTCCAAGGCCGGCGCTCGGAGACGGAGGCGGGGAGCCCTTCCGCAGTGAAGTAGCCGGCAAGCGGCCACCGGCCCGTTGCCTCCAGGAGCTCGCGAATGCCCTCACGCGGGATGCCCTCCACCGGCTTCCCGAGCACGCAGCCGACCGCTCGACCGAGCCAGGCCCCGGCGACGCGCCGGGGCGCGTCCGCGCCGGACGTGACGAGCTGCGGCCGTCCCCGCGGCGCCGCCTCGAGGATCGCGTCCAGCTCGTGCGGCTCGTGCGCGGCGAGCGGCCGGGGCAGGGCGGCGAGCTCGTCGAGCAGCTCACCGGCGAGTGCGCGCAACGCTGCCGAGACCGGCGCCTGCGATGCGCCCCGGCTCGGTGCCGGAGCGCCGCCCGCCGCGAGCCAGCGGGCTTCGATCTCGTGGATGTCCTTGCCCTCTTCCTGCGCCTGCCGCAGCTCGAAGCCGATCAGGTCCTCGAGCTGGATCCACGTCACCCTCACGCAGGGATCTCGTGCTGAACCGTCGTCAGATCGTCCATCGCCTTGGCGCGCTCCGCGTGACGCGCGGTGTCGCGCGCGAAGATCTCCAACGCGACCGATGCCATCGCGTGGCCAGGCTGCTCGAGGTCGAGCTTGCTCGCCTCGACGACCTCGTCGACCCAGTCGCGGCGAAGGCCGGCCCGGCCACCGAGGGCGCCTGCGAGCGCTCCGCCCATTGAGGCGATCGAGTCGGAGTCGCGCCCGTAGTTGACGCCCCCGAGCACCGTCTCCTCGAAGTCGCCGTTCGTCGCAACGAGAAACCCGAGCGCAACCGGCAGCTCCTCGATGCTCTGCAGGCGGCTCGGGATGCGCGCGCCGAGGCTCGGCTCCGCGTAGCGCTCACCGACCGAGTCGAACGGCAGGAACGCCTCCCGCAATGCCGCGATCGCCGGCTCCCAGCCGGATACGCGGGCCGCGGCGTCGGCGACCGCCTCGATCGCCGCGCGCGTGCCGTCGTGCGCGTGCTGGAGGCAGACAGCGACGACACTGTCGACCGTGGCACCGGGACGGACGGCCTCGGCGACTGCAGCTGCGAGCACCGCGGCGGCCTCGCGGCCGTAGCTCGCCTGGTGGGCGCCCGAGATCTCGACCGCTTCCGCGTACGCGCCGGCCGGGTCGCCCGCGTTCGCAAGGCCGACCGGCGCGATGTACATCGCGGCGCCGCAGTTGACGATGTTGCCGTTCCCGGCTTCGCGTGGATCCGCGTGCCCATATTTGAGCTTCAGCACGAGCCACTTCTCCGCCAGGAACAGCCGGTGGTAGAGGATCTCGTCGCGATTCAGCTCGGGAACCCAGATCGGGTCCTCGATCAGCTGCGGCACGAGCAGCGCCTCGATGTCGAACGCGTCGAGATGGTCCCGCTTCAGCGTGTAGACGTTCACGAGCGCCCGTGTCATCAGGGTGTCGTCGGTGACATGGCCATCGCCCTTGTGGAAGGGCGAGAACAGCTTCTCGGTGCCCTTCATGCGGCGGATCGACGGGACGATCCCCGCGACGAAGCCGCCGTAGTGATCGGCAATCTCGCGAGACTCCCACCCTTCCGTCGCCCCGCCGAGGGCGTCACCCACGGCGGCGCCGGCGAGGCAGCCGGCGGCGCGGTCACTGAGCGGTGTCGTGGTCACAGAGCCTCCTCACTCGCATGATCGCTTCCGCCGGCCGGTGTTGGAAGGGTTGACGACACCGGCCGGCGGAAGCGCGGACTTCACTTGTTGACGCTGAGCCAACCCGACGTCAACGCGGTCGAGAGGTCGGCGATGCTGCTCTTGTTCTGGAAGTACGCCTGCAGCGCCGGCGTCGCGATCTGGCTCTTGAACTGCGGATAGTTCGTCAAGTAGTTCAGGGGATGCGGCGAGAGCGCCGGCAGGGACGAGACCGCCACTGTCCAGCTCCCGTAGTGCTTCGTCGACCGGATGAGCTTCTTGCCCGCGACCGGGTTCGAGGGGATGAGCCAGTCGCCCTGCGCCAGCTTCTGCATGTTCTGCGCGTTGGCGAGGTACGTCAGGAACTGCATCGCCTCCTTCTTGTGCGAGCTCTGCGAGGTGATGGAGTACGTCTGCGGGTCCGCCATCTGGTCCTGCGAGGTGCCCTTGAGCAGCGGCAGCAGCGCCCAGCGGAAGCCGGATGGTGCCTCGAGGATCATCTGCTGCGCCGCGTAGTTGCCCTGCACAGTCATCGCATATTTGCCGGCGAAGAAGGCGGGCAGCACGCTGCCGCCGCTGAGCCCGACGCCCGCGGGGTCGATGCTGCCGTCTTTCCAGATCATGTCGTGCACCGTCTCGAGGTACTGGGTCTCGCCCTTGCCGACCTTGACGACCCAGCTTCCGCCCTGCTTGTAGAAGAAGGAGCCGCCGAAGTTGAGCGCCATGCTCATCGACACGGAGACCGGCGACTTCAGCCCCCAGCCGACGCCGAACGCGCCGTTCTTCGTCAGCTTCTTCGCCGCCGCGCGGAACTGGGTCCACGTCCACGGGTTCTTGATGGTCGGGAGCTTGATGCCGCCGGCCTTGAGGGCGTCGACGTTCGCGAAGACGTTGTACGTCTGCAGCAGCGTCGGCACGGCGGTGATCTTGCCGCCGTACGTGACGGCGTCCCAGACGCGCTTCGGGATGCTCTGCTTCAGAGTCGCCGAGCGGAGCGTGCGGATGTCCGCGAGGTAGCCCTGCTTCGTGAAGCCGGCGAGGTCGGCCGCCTCGTCGTGGACGATGTCCGGCGCGGTGCCGCCGGCGAAGTTCGTGACGAGGTAGTCGTGCACCGTGTTGGGGTCGATCTGGATCTCGTTGACCTGGATGCTCGGGTGACTCGCGTTCCACGCCGCGACGATCTGCTTCGTCGCCGTCACCGTGGTGGGCTGCCAGACGTACGTCATGAAGTTGAGCGTGACGGACGCATGCCGCTTGCCCGTTTGCGCAGACCCTGCCGACGCCGCGAGCGCGGCGCAGGCGAGCGCCGCGAGCGCGATGCTCAGACGCTTCTTCATTGGTGGTACTCCCTTCCGTTGGGGGCGCCGGTCGATCCGACGCCTCGATGCCGATGACTGATGAGCGCCACCGCTACCCCTTGACGGCTCCGCTGAGGAGGCCGCTGGTCAGCCAGCGCTGCATGATCGAGAAGAACAGGAGGCTCGGCACCGTCGCGAGCAGCGACGCGGCCGCGAGCGGTCCGAGCCGGACGATCCCTTCGATTCCGACGAACTGGGCGAGCTTGACCGGGAGCGTGACGAGGCCCGGGCTCTGGAGCAGGACGAGCGCGAAGAAAAACTCGTTCCAGGCGGAGATGAACGCGAACAGCAACGTGACGACGACGCCGGGGGCCAGCAGCGGCGCGATCACGCGCACGACGATCTGGAGGCGCGTCGCGCCGTCGACGGCCGCCGCCTCCTCGAGGTCGCGCGGGATGCCGCGGATGTAGCTCTGGAGCATCCAGAGGATGAACGGCAGCGCCCAGACGAGATAGACGAGGATCAGGCCGGTGTGCGAGTTGGTCAGGTGCAGGTCTCGCAGCACCAGGAACAAGGGGATGATGATCAGGATCGTCGGGAACATCTGGCTGAGCAGGATCCAGACCAGTCCTGCGCGGGCCACGAGGCCGCGCGTGCGTGCGAGCACATAGGCGGCCGGCAGGCCGACGCCGGTCGTCACGAGCGCGGTGAGCACGGCGACCTTGAGGCTGTTGACGCCCGCGTGTACGAGGTCGTTCTCGTGCAGCGCGATGTTGTAGTTGTCGAGCGTCGGGCGGCTGGGGATGAACGACGGGTGGAGCTCGACGAGCTCGCGCGGCCCCTTGAACGACACCGAGAGCAACCAGAGCAGCGGGATCGCGAGAAAGATCATGTAGCAGGCGAGCGCGGCGTATTGCCCGGCGTGCAGTAGCCGCGGATGACGCGTCGTGATCACTGCACCGTCTCCCGGAGGCGGCCGAACATGTAGAAGGACAGGGCGACGGCGATCACGACCACCATGGCATCGCCGAGTGCCGAGGCGTAGCCGAACTGCCCGTATTTGAACGCCGAGTTGTACGCGAACAGCATTGGTAACTGTGTGCTGGTGCCGGGACCTCCTTGTGTGAGCACGTACACGATGCCGAACGAATTGAAGTTCCAGATGAAGTCGATCGAGGTGATCGCGAGGATCACCGGGCGCAGTTGCGGCAGCGTGATGTGGACGAAGCGCCGCCACGTCGTGGCGCCGTCTACGGCTGCTGCCTCGTGGAGCTCGCCCGCGATTGCCTGCAGCCCGGCGAGCAGCGCCACCGTCGTCTGCGGCATGCCTGCCCAGACTCCGACGAGGATCACGGCGGGGAGCGCCCAGCTGAAGTTCGAGAGCCAGTCGGTGTTCTGGCCTGGGAGGTGCCCGCGGCGCAGTGCCTCGTTCAAGAGGCCGGCCTGCGGCTGGTAGAAGAGCTTCCACATGATCGAGACGACGACGGGGGGCATCGCCCACGGGACGAGCGCGAGCGAACGGGCGATCCAGCGCCCGTGGAGGTTCGTGCTGAGCAGCAGGGCCAGGCCGAGCGCGAGCACGAACTGAATCGCCGTCACGCTGACCGCCCAGATGATTCCGATCTTGAACGAGTTCAGGAACAGGCTGTCGTGCAGCAGCGTGCGGAAGTTGTCGAGCCCGATGAAGTGCGTGGAGATGTTGAAGCCGGCGTGGGAGTCGGTGAAGCCGAGGTAGATCCCGCGCGCGAGCGGGACGATGCTCAGCGCGACGATCGGCAGCAGAGCGGGGATCAGCAACAGCACCGTCTCCGGCCCCGACAGGCCGGTGCCGCCGCCGCGACGGCGGCGCATGAACGGGAACGGCCGCCCGGTTCCCTGCGGCGGCGAGACGACCTCGCTCACGTCATCACCTTGCGCTGGGCGGAGGATGCGCGGACGACGAGCTCCGCCGCGACGTGCACGCGCTGCGGTGAGCGCTCCGGGTCGTCGATCCGGGCGAAGAGCAGCTCGACGGCACGCCGGGCGCGCTCGGCCGAGCCGAGGTCGACACTCGTCAGCGTCGGCCACGTGATGTGCGTCAGATCGCTGTTGTCCATGCCCACCACAGCGACGTCTCGCGGGATCTCGTTCCCGGCGGAGCGAAGCGCTGCCATCGCGCCGACGGCGAGCAAGTCGTTTGCACAGAGCAGCGCGTCAGGATGGGCGCGGGCGAGGATGCGCAGCGTCGCCGTTCGGCCAGCCTCGAGGGTGAAGTCCTCTGCGGCCTCGACGAGCCGGTCGTCGCGCTTCAGATTCACGGCGCGCAGGCCGTCGAAATAGCCGAGGCGCCGCGCGTGGCCCGGCGTCGTCTTCACTGGCCCGTTGACGAAGCCGATGTGCCGCCGGCCGTGCGCGTGCAGGTGCTTGACGCCGAGCCCTGCGCCGCGGCGCGAGTCGGCCTCGACCGTGTCGACCCCGGCCGTGGCGGGAATGTGGCCGATCACGACGACGGGCGCGTACGCGCGCGCCAGCTCCTCGACGTGCTGCGGCGTGACGTTGATCGGGACGAGGATCAGTCCGTCGACGAACCGTCGCCGCAGATCACGCAGGATCGCGAGCTCCTCGGCTGCGTCGGCGCCGGTCGAGTGGAGCACGAGCCGCGACTCCCGCTCGCGTGCGAGCTCCTGGATCGCGTGCATCATCGACGTGTAGACCGGGTTTCCGATGTCGGGCATCGCGAAGGCGATCTGGCCTGTGCGCTTCGAGCGCAGCGACCTGGCGGAGGCGTTCGGGACGTAGCCGACGCGCTCGGCCGCCTCGAGCACCTGGTTCAGGGTCTCGGGCTGGGTCTTGATGCCGTTGAGCGCTCGCGAGGCAGACGCAACGGATACCTTCGCGAGGCGGGCGACCTCGGCAAGCGTGGGTGCGGCTGCGGCGCCGTCGGCAGTCTCTGTCACAGCAGGGCTGTAAAGGTTTACTGAGAACGATTACAGTACGGCTGAACTTTCACACGCCGGCCCCGTCCCGTCAAGCGCGAGGTGCGGGCTTCCAGGAGGAGTGGCGATGGCGCAGATCGCGTTCGACGGTGTTACCAAGCGCTTCGACGACGGAACCGTGGCGGTCGACAACCTCTCGATGGAGATCGCCGACGGCGAGTTCATGGTGCTCGTCGGACCTTCGGGGTCCGGCAAGACGACCGTGATGCGCATGGTCGCCGGGCTCGAGGCGGCGAGCGATGGGGTGATCCGGATCGGCGGCGACGTCGTCAACGATCTGCCGGTGCGGAACCGGAACATCGCCATGGTGTTCCAGAACTACGCCCTCTACCCGCACATGACCGTTGCCGGGAACATGGGCTTTCCGCTGCGGCTCGCGAAGATGCCGAAGCGCGAGGTTGCCGAGCGCGTCGAGCACGCCGCCGAGATGCTTGGCCTTTCCGATCTCCTGAAGCGCAAGCCGCGCCAGCTCTCGGGCGGCCAGCGCCAGCGGGTCGCGATGGGCCGCGCCATCGTGCGCAATCCGTCTGCATTCCTGATGGACGAGCCGCTGTCGAACCTCGACGCGAAGCTCCGCGTCGAGATGCGCTCGTACATTGCGCGGCTGCACCAGGAGCTTCGGACCACGACGCTCTACGTGACGCACGACCAGTCTGAGGCGATGACGATGGGCGACCGCGTCGCGCTGATGCGCGACGGGCAGATCGTCCAGCTCGACAAGCCGGACACGCTCTACGAGCGCCCGGTCGACCTCTTCGTGGCGGGCTTCATCGGCTCGCCGGCGATGAACATCATCCGCGGCCGGCTCGTCGACCGCGACGGCGGACTCGCGCTGGAAGCCGGTCCGCTCCGTCTGCCGCTCCCGCCGGGCGTGCTGGACGCGCGGCCGGGTCTCGCGAGGTACCGTGACCGGGAGGTTCTCGCCGGCGTGCGGCCCGAGGCGTTCGCCGACGCCGAGTTCGAGGCCTCGCACGAGGGGCGCCTCGTCTTCGAGGCGAAGGTCTCGCTCGCGCAGTCGATGGGCTCCGAGATGATCGTCCACTTCGACCCGGCCGGCGGCGTCGTCGACTCGACGGGCGCCGCGCAGTTCGCGGGCGACGAGGACGATCTCGCCTCGCGCGACCACCTGTCAGGTGCAGGCAAGCTCGTCGGACGCCTCGATCCGCGCACGCGCGCCGCTGCGGGACGCGAGCTGACGTTGTCGCTCGACCTCGCTCGCATCCATCTCTTCGATCCGGAGACCGACCGCGCGATCGCCTGAGGTGCTCGAGCGCGTGGGCACTACGCAGCGAGCGCGTGAACTCGGTCGGCTGCTTCCTCCGTGATCGGGTCGCCGTGCCCGACGCCGACGACGCGTGCGTCGAGGGCGGCCAGCCGTCGCAGGGTCTCGGCGTGCTGCGTCTGGTTCAGCTGGAACGCCGCCCAGCCCGGGCAGAGCCTCGGCCAGGTCGCGATCGCGTCGCCTGCGATCAGGAAGTTGAGGTCAGGCCAGTGAAAGGCCAGATGTCCCGGCGAGTGACCCGCAGCATGCAGCACCTGCAGCGGGCCGAGCGCATCGCCCTCCTCGAGCGCCTCGTCCACCGGGCACGGCGTGTGCCTCGGGCGATTGAGGCGCAGCCCGATCTGAAACGGGAGCAGGCGCAGGGACTGCCTGGGCAACAGGGTCACCGGCTGCGCGCGCCGCTCGCCGCCGACGATGTCCGCCTCCCAGGGATGCGCGTAGACCGTCGCGCCGCTCGCGCGCTTGAGCGCTGCGACGCCGCCCAGATGCGAGCGGTGTCCGTGCGTGATCGCGATCCGCTTGAGATCGCTCGGCGTACGCCCGAGTGCGTGGATTGCCTCGAGCACGAGCCGCGCATCGCCTTCGAACAGGGTGTCGACGAGCGTCAGCTCGCCGCCGTGGTCGATCAGGAATGCCCGGACGTGACCGCCGGCTCCGTGGCCGAGCGCATGCACACCCGGTGCGAGCTCGATCACGCGCGGTTCCAGGGCGCGAAGGGATTCGCCACGCCGTGCAGGGCCGGCTCCAGCTCGGGGAAGTGGCGGAGGAGCAGCGTCCGCATCGAGTTGCTTTCGACCCAGTCGATGCCCTCCTTCGTATAGATCTCCGGTCGGTAGTCGCGCGTGAAGAATCGGTCGCTCTCGAGCCGGCGAGACGCCATGAGAATGAAGATGCGAAACGCGGTGTCGCTGAAGCCGAAACCCTTTGGCTTGCGCTCGGCATACATCCCGATCATCGTGTCGACGCGCTCGACGTCGCCGTAGATACGACGCAGCTCTTCCGCATGCTCCGGGGTGTCGGCCAGATCCTCGAACGTGTCGAACGGCTTCAGATGCAAGAGCCGTCGGAACTGGTTGTACCGCGGCACGGCGCGCTCTCTCGTCCGCAGCACGTCGATCGACGCGAGGTCGATGAGCGTTCCGTCCGGACGCTCGAAGTGCTGGAGGAAGCGCGGGAAGTTGTGCAGCGTGATCGCTCCGGGATGCGAGGTCCCGAACGAGTAGAGGAGGTCGTCCATCGACAGCTCGCCCAGTCGCTCACGAACGTGGGTCGCGCCGAGCTCGGGGAGGGTGCGTTCCTGCAGCGTGGTGTCGTCTCGCATCGAGCGGAAGCTGTAGTCGTCCGGGATCAGCGGGTGCATGCGGTAGACGGCGACGAACTCCTCGGTGAGCGAGTAGGGAACGCCGTGGTGATTCGTCGCCGAGCCGGGGATGCCGCGGATCACCTCGTTCTTCGTACGCCGGCCGAGCAGCTTGTCGAGCCGCTCGCCCTCGAGCCCCCACCAGTTGGTGCGCAGCGCGAGCACCGTCGTCGGGTGAGCGATGATCGCGGGCGTCCAGTCGACCGTGTGGATCTTCGCCATCAGGGCTGCGATCACGAGCCGTGCCTTGTCGTAGAGCTCGTCGTCCGACAGGTCCGGGTGCGCTTCGTGCAGTCGGTCGCACACCGCGTTGTGCTCGCGCATGAACAACGAGTGCAGGAGCGCGAGGCCGACCCAGAAGTTGCCCGCGACGCCGGTGAGGTCGACGTGCGCCTCGAGGTCGCGCGGCGGCAGACCGTGCTCGTCCAACCGCAGCTTTCCGTGTTCGCCGGAGCGCAGCCCGTCGGCAAATGCCGCGTCGCGGCCGTAGATCTGGGAGCCATCCCACCAGTGCGTGTCGTCGGTGACGAAAGTCGGAGGCCCGCCCGCGTCACCGCTCGGGTCGCGGCGCGTACGCTGGATCTCCATCGGGTTCGCGGGCCACGGATCGTCGCGCTCGAGCGGGATCGACCACGGCGCGTCGGGCTCGCTCTTGCCGTGGCTGAACCAGTCGTGAACCTCGAACTGGATCCACGTGCCGGCGAGCAGGTTGAGCGTCGTCGCCGGCTGGAACTCGTGGCGAGTGAGGAGCTCGCGGCTGATCAGTCGCGGGCTCGGCTCGAGCAGCACGTCCTCGGGCTCGCGCACGGTGAACTCGAGCGGGACGTTGCGGCCGAAGCGGCTGCCGAGGCTGCCCATCAGTGGGTCGTCGAGATCGTTGTACGTGCCGTCGAGCGTCCGCGCGCCGAGATAGCGTGGGTGATCGGAGACATCGGGGCGGTCGAGCAGCCCGCGGCCCGTGTCGTAGAGGTTCCGCTCCCGCAGCCGGTTCCGAAGTCCGATCAGCGTCAAGAGTGCGAGCGGCCGCGGCAACTTGTCCCAGCCGAAGCGGCGGTCGAGCGCCTCGGCGGCGTTCGTCAGAAGCGATGTAGGTCCGAGCGGCATCGTCCACTCCTCGAGGACGCACTGCCGCAGACCGCGCGGATTATCTCACGGTCCGTGGCAAGGCGCGTCGTCACTCCGGCGTGTTGTCCCGGTGACTACTCCCGAGACGAGTTCGCGAGCTCGCGTTCCCGCAACTCGATGCGGCGGATCTTGCCGGTCAGCGTTTTCGGCAGGTCGGCGACGAATTCGATTCGCCGCGGGTAGGCATACGCGGAGAGCCGCTCGCGGACGAACCGCTTGATGTCGTCGGCGAGCTCATCGGAGGGCTGATAGCCGTCGGCGAGGACGATGAACGCCTTCACGACGTTGCCTCGGAGCTCGTCGGGCGATGCGACCGCAGCCGTCTCGCGCACCGCTTCGTGCTCGAGGCACGCCGACTCCACCTCGAAGGGGCCGATGCGGTAGCCCGCCGCGATGATCACGTCGTCCGCACGGCCGACGTACCAGAAGTAGCCGTCCTCGTCCTGCACGGCCGCGTCCTTCGTGTGGAACCAGTTGCCGCCGAACGTCTCTTCACCGGCCTCCTCGTTCCGCCAGTACCCGAGCGGGTAGTGCGGGTTCGAGCGCGCCCGCAGGCAGATCTCGCCGCGCTGGCCCTGGGCGACCGGTTGCTCGTCCTCGTCGAGGATCTGCACGTTCCAACCAGGCACCGGCTTGCCCATCGAGCCCTCGCGCACCTCCATGAACGGGTAGTTCGCGACGAGTGGGTACGACTCGGTGAGTCCGTAGTAGTCGAGCACCGTCACGCCGTACTGCTCGCGGAACCAGCGGATCGCTTCGGGGTTCAGCGGCTCACCCGCGGAGCAGACGCGGCGAAACTGCTGCGGGTAGCGCGTCCCGGCGTCGCCGATCGCCATCATCGACCGCATCGCCGTCGGCGTGGTGAAGACGTTCGTCACGCGGTGGCGGCTCAGGAAGTCGAGCTGCTTGTGCGGGTCGAAGCCGGCCTCGCGCCGGTAGACGCATTGGACGGCGCCGAGCCGCCAGGGTCCGAGCAGAGGCGCGATGCCGGCCGCCCACGCCCACTCGCCCATGCCGTGGAAGCGCTCGCCGTCCTGAACCTCGTGGCAGTACACGAACTCCTCGTGGGCGAGGATGTAGCGGTGAGCGTGCACGATCCCTTTCGCGAGGCCGGTCGTGCCGGAGGTGTAGTAGAGCTGCGCCGGGTCGTCCGCCGACGTGTCAGTACAGACGAAGTCGGTAGGTGCGTTCGCGAGCGTCTGCTCGTCGAGCACGAGCACGTTGTGGTCGAAGCGCGGCGCGTTCGCCGCGTCGGTGACGAGCAGGCACGCCTCGGAGTCGCGGAGGCGGTGCGCAATCGCATCGTCGCCGTAGAGCACCGACATCGAGAGCAGGATCGCGCCGAGCTTCCAGACGCCGAAGAACAGCGCCGCGGTCTCGGGCGTCGCCGGGAGAACGACTGCGACTCGGTCGCCGCGGCCGACACCGTGCGCGGCGAGCGTGTGCGCGGCCGCGTTGGCGAGATCCTGGAGCTCGCCCCAGCTCAGCTCGCGCGTCGCGCCGTCGAAGCTCTCCCACACCATCGCGGGCTTCTCGCGCGGGTGCTTGTCGCAGACGTCGGCCGCGATGTTGTACCGCGGCGGCACGTCCCAGCGGTGCGCGACGCACATCTCCTCGTACGTCATCGGCGCCGCGAATCATCGCAGGCTTCCTGGTGATTCGCTATCCGGCGTCGGCCAGGCGCTCGGCGATCCGATCGAAGAAGCCGGCCCAGCCCTCCTTGGCGCGGTCGTAGACCTCGGCGGGCAGCTGTCCGCGCTGCTCGAAGCGCATCTCGGTCCGGCCGTCGCCGAGGTCGGTGAGGACGACGGTCACGAGTTCGTACCCTTCGTCGCCGGGCTGGTCGGAGACCGTGAACACGAGCCGTTCGGGCTCGGCCACCTCGCGATACTCGCCCTTCCACCGGATCTCGCGGCGGCCGGGGTCGGCGAACATCGTCGCGCGCCACGCGCCTCCCGGCCGTACGTCCATCAAGACGCTGGAAAGCGGTATCTCGGACTCCGGTCCCCCGAACCAGTCGGCAAAGCGCGCGGGTTCCGTCCACTCCTTCCACACGCTCTCGCGCGGAGCGTCGAATATGCGCGTGATCGTGATGCCGTATTCGGATGCGCCTGCGGAAGAGGGTCGCTCAGCCATCGTCGGCTCGATTCTCGCTCGGTCGCAGCCGCTGGTCGAGGCGGTCGAAGCTGTCGTTCCAGAACCGGCGGTAGGTCTGGAGCCAGTCGGCTGCGTCCTTGAGCGGCGCCGCGCGCAGGCGCGACGGCCGAAGCTGCGCCGTGCGGCCCCGCTCGATCAGGCCCGCGCGCTCCAGCACTCGGAGATGCTTCGAGACCGCCTGGACGCTGATCGGAAACGGCTCCGCCAGCTCGTTCACCGTCGCCTCGCCGCTCGAGAGCCGCTCGAGGATCGCGCGTCTGGTGGGATCGGCGAGCGCCGCGAAGGTGCTGCTGAGCTGATCGACGGCCACGTATTCACCTTCTCGGTTGATCAACCATCTGATTGAGTATAGTCCCCGGTCAGGCCGACACCTACACGAAACCCGACGAGAAGGAGATAGAGGTGGGGAGGATCGTCGTAACCGAGTTCGTCTCGCTGGACGGCGTAATGGAGGATCCGGGCGGAGCCGAGAACTTCAGGCACGGAGGGTGGACGTTCGAGATCGCCCGCGGTGACGAGGGCGACAAGTTCAAGCTCGACGAGGCCCTTGACGCGGCGGCCCTGTTGCTGGGGCGGGTCACCTATGAGGGCTTTGCCGAGGCCTGGCCGTCGAGGGAAGGCGACTTTGCCGACAAGTTCAACAGCATGCCGAAGTACGTCGTCTCCTCGACGCTCGAGACGGCCGAGTGGAACAACTCGACTGTGCTCGAGGGCGACGTGATCGACGAGGTCTCAAAGCTGCGGCGGGACGTGGACGGCGACGTCGTCGTCCACGGCAGCGCCCAGCTCGTGCAAGCTCTGATCGCGCACGATCTGGTCGACGAGTTGCGGCTGATGGTCTTTCCCGTCGTGCTCGGGACCGGCAAGCGCCTGTTCGGCGAAACGAGCGACAAGCGGCCTCTGCGGCTCGTCGACTCGAAGGTGGTCGGTGACGGTGTGGCGATCCTTGTCTACCGGCCGACACGCGACGCATGACATACGAAAGCCTGAGTGAGCTGCGCAGCTCACTTGCCGGGACCGTGCTCGGCCCTGCCGATCCCGAGTACGACGCGGCACGTATCTGCTTCAACGCCTTTGCCGACCGCCGTCCAGGGGTCATCGCGCAATGCACCGGGTCGGCCGACATCGCGACCGCCTTCGACTTCGCACGTGCGCACGACCTCGAGGTCGCCGTACGCGGAGGCGGCCACAACCCCGCGGGCCACTGCGTTCTCGACGGCGGGCTCGTGATCGACCTCTCGCGGATGCGAGGCGTCGAAGTGGACGGCGGCGCGCGGATCGCCCGCGCCGAGGGCGGGTCGACCTGGCTCGACTTCGACGCGGCGTCGCAGGCGTACGGCCTCGTGACGCCGGGAGGCGTGGTCGGCTCCACGGGGGTCTGCGGGCTCGCGCTCGGCGGCGGGATCGGCCACCTGACGGCCCAGTACGGCCTGACCTGCGACAACCTCGTCGGAGCGGAGCTCGTCACACCGGGCGGGACCGTTGTGCACGCGAGCAGTGACGAGAACCCGGAGCTCCTCTGGGGACTCCGCGGCGCGGGCGGAAACTTCGGCGTCGCGACTCGACTCGAGTTCCGCCTGCACCCGCTCGAGACCATCGTGGGCGGATTGCTGGCGTTCGGCGGGAAGGGCGTGCGAGAGGCGCTTCGCCGCTTCCGCGACGTCGTTGCAAGCTCGCCGCGTGACCTCAGCTGCCAGGTGGGCATCTCGGTCGACGAGTCGCTGGCGCCGGCGCTCGTGGTCGCGCCCTGCTACACGGGCTCGGCCGCCGATCCGGCGGAGCTTCGCAGCTTGCGCTCGGGGCCGGGGCTCGTCGACGACGGCACGCGTGCTCATTCGTTCCTCGAGCAGCAAGGTGTGTTCGATTCCGCGTACGGCGAGAACCGGCATTACTGGAAGGGCCACTTCGTGCGCGAGCTTCCCGACGGGCTGATCGACGAGCTGCTCCGCTGCATCGTCGCTCTCGGCCGTCCGCCGGGAGGGATTCTGATCGAGTCGCTGCACGGTGCGCCGAAAGACGCCGATGCTCCCGACGGCGCCGTCGCCTTTCGCGAAGCGGCGTTCAACATCAGCGCGACCGCGACGTGGCAGGACCCCGCCCTCGACGAGCAGTACATCGCGTGGGCGCGCGACACGGCAGCGGCGATCGAGCCGTGGTCGTTCAGCAGCGGCGGCTACGTCAATTACATGCAAGCGGACGAGCCGATCGAGGGCGTGCGCGCTGCGTTCGGCGACGAGGCGTTCGCGCGCTTGCAGGCTCTCAAGATGCGCTACGACCCGAGCAACGTCCTGCGCCGCAACCAGAACATCCCTCCGAGCCAGTGATGTGTCCGGTGACGTTGCCCGGTTCCTGGGTCGCGATCACCAAGCGATGGAAGGACGCAGGGAGCGCCGATAGTCCAACTATCGGCGCGACTGAGGACGCCCCAGCGCGCAGCGTTCCCGTATGCGGCGCGATTTAGTCCCCGGACACAACTCCTTGAGAGCTCTCACCAGACCGCGAGCCGTCGAAGCTCGCCGTCGAGTCGCTCGTAGTCGGCCGCCGGCGCGCGTGCGTCCATCGGGCTCGGCCGCACGGCGCCCGCGTCGAAGGCTCGCACGACGAGCTCGATGAACTCGCGCAGCGACGCGAACAACACCGGCGGTCGGCCGAGCTGCCCTTCGTCGAGGATGTGCAGCGGCGCGGCGCCTTCCGCGCCGGCGTCGGCGAGCAGCACCGGCCGCCCGTCGACGAGCGCCACGGGGATCCACTCCGCCGGCAGCCGGTCATCCAACTCGCGGAACCAGCGCCGGTTGCGCAACGCCTCCTTCAGTGACAGCACGTGCCACGGCTCGAGCAGCGTGTTCTCAGCGCGGAAGAAGATGCCCGGGCCGTGGTCGACCGGCGGCGCGTCGCTCGCAGCGCTGTCGTGCCGGCTCCACCAGGCGACGAGATCTCTGTGCGCGGGGACGCCTTCCGCCTCGAGCGCGGCTCGGATGCGCTCGGGCTCCGCGCCGGGGAGGAGTGCCTCGGCGATCGGCGCACCGAACGCGCGCAGCCTCGCTTCCAGCTCCTCGAGCAGCACCGGCAATGGAACAGCGTCACGGTCGGCACCCTTGATAGACGTGACTTGAGCATTTCACAGTGGCTCGATCGGGGGAGGTGGTCAGTCCCGGAAACGGACGATCTTGAGTACGTCAAGTACGTCCACTGCGGCCCCCGATCAGGGGAACTACCTTGCGAGAGAACATTCTGCGGCGCATCGGCCGGTCGAGCGCGACCGGACACCTGAGTGCCTTCGAGACGGTCGGGCTCGCGTCCGCTGCGACCCTTTGCAGTGCTCTCTGGGTCGGTGTCGCGGTTCCGACTCTGTCGGTGCTGCCCGCTTCCGACGCTGCCGGGCGCCTGAACGTCTCCATCGCGCTCGAGAGCGCGCTCCTCGGAATCGACGACGGCTCCGGCCGAAAGGTCGCCGTCGGCACACTCGCCGACCGAATCGGCCTCCGCTCGAGCCGGCCACCGCTTCCGTCGCTCGAGCGGTTGCGCGCGGCCGCCCGGGACCTCGGCTCCCAGGACTCCGGCGCGCCGGGCGACTTCATGCAGGGTGACCGAGCTCTGGCGGTCGAGCTGCGCACGCGGCTTCTGGCCGAGACCGCTGCTCCAACCGACACGCCCACTCCCGCTACGGCGTCGGATACGCAGACGCCGATCGTTTCGGCGGGGGTGAGCACGCCTGCGCCGTCGCCGCCGCCCGAGCGCGCTCCGGCTCCTGCGCCGGTCGCGGCACCGGCCGCCTCGCAGCGCGGCGACGCGCCTGCGGGCGGTAAGACAGCGGCCGGCGCTGCCCCTCCGCCGACCTCGAACGGCGGAAAGACCAACGGCAAGTCGGCTCCTCCGACGGAGGGGGACAGCGCCGCACAGGCGGCCGATCCGGCTGTGACGGTCGCTGGCAGCTCTTCCACCGGCAGCGGTGCGACGCCCTCCTACGACGACGGTGAGGCCGTCGACCCGATTCCGCCGGATCACTCGAGCGGCGACGCGGGCGACGCGGACGGTCAGCCTGACGGGAACGGTCAGGTCGACGGCAGCGTGAGTGGTCAGCCGAACGGCGACGCGAGCGGGCAGTCCGACGGCAACACGAACGGGCAGGCGAACGGCGATTCGAGCGCCCAGGCGAACGCGAACGGTCAGGCGAACGGGAACGCGAACGGTCAGGCCAACGGCAACGCAAACGGACAGGCGAACGCGAACGGTCAGGCCAACGGCAACGCAAACGGACAGGCCGGCGGCCAGGCGAACGCGGGCGGGAACGGTCAGGCCAACGGGAACGCGAACGGGCAGGCCAACGTCCAGGCGAACGGCAACGGGCAGGCCGGCGCCCACGGCAACGGGAATGAGGGCCACTGATGCGCGAGCAGCACCGCATCCGTTCGCGCTACGGCCGTGCTGCAGTCATCCGCGCTGCCTTGATCGTGTTCGCGCTCGCCGGCGGCGTGACCGCGACCGTTGTCTTCACGCTCGACCGCGCCGCGCACAAGTCGAACATGCAGCAGGCGCAGACGGAGCTCACGGGGGCGGCGCGCGTCTCCGCGTCGGCGTTCGCTGCGCTGCGAGCCGATCTGCGCGCGCGAGCCGGCGAGCTTGCGTCGTCGCTCCCGCTTCAGCGGGCGCTCATCTCCGGCGATCGCGCCGAGCTCGCACGGATTGCGCGGGCACGGCACGCGCGAATCGCCGTGGGACGGCATCGCTTCGACGCGCTGCCGGGAGAGCCTCTGATCTCCGCCGGCGCGACGATCGCGGACGGAGGAAACGCGCTTGCCCACGTCACCGTGGGCGTGCCGCTCGACGGCGCCCTCGTCTCGCTGCTGGAGCGCGCAACACCACTGCCCGACCACGCTGCACTGCTGCTCGTCCAGCACGGGCGGGTGGTAGCGGGAGGCCCCGTCGGCGCGCGCGCCGACGTTGCGGGCGGCCGCGTCGCTTTCGGCAAGACAACGTTCGTCGCGAGCAGCGTTCCGATCGACGGTGGACGCATCGTCTCGGTCGAGCCAGTCGCCGCGATCGAAGCGCGCGTCGTCGCGTATCGCCGGCGTCTGCTGCTTGCAGCTGCGTTGACGCTCGCGCTGGCCGCCGGTCTCGCGACCCGGCTCGCGCGTCCGGTCGCGCGTGTACTCGCCGACGCCGCTCGGCTGGCTCGGCAAGCGCATACCGACGGACTTACCGGCCTCGCGAACCGGCGCTTGCTCGATGAGCGCATCGACGACGAGCTCGACCACGCGCGGCGGCTCGGCACGAACCTGTCGTTCGTGCTCGCCGACATCGACAACTTCAAGCAGATCAACGATCGTCACGGGCACCAGGCGGGTGACGCCGTCCTGCGCGCCGTCGCGGCGATCTTCGCGGAGACCGTCCGGGAGCTCGATCTCGCGGCACGCTTCGGCGGCGAGGAGATCGCCCTCGTCCTGCCGGGTACGCAGCTTGCCGGGGCACGCCGGCTGGCCGAGCGTATTCGCAAGGCGATCGAAGAGCTCCGCGTACCGACTGCGAGCGGTGACGTCGTCACGGTAACCGCGAGCTTCGGGGCGGCCGCGTATCCGAGCTACGGCAGCGCCGACGCGCTCGTGGCGGCTGCCGACGGCGCGTTGTACGAGGCCAAGCGGCAGGGAAAGAACAAGGTGGAGACCGCGACGGCCCGCAAGAAGGCCATTGCAGAGCGCAGCGGACAGGCGGCCGTCGTACGGGGCTGAGTACGCTGGCATGGTGGACGCTGGCGGCACCGACGACGGCATTCTCGATTTCGAGCAAGCCGTTCAGGACGCGCTCGATTCGCTTCCGGCCGACCTTCGCTCCCGCATGTCCAACGTCGAGGTGGTCGTGGAAGACGAGCCGGCTGAGGGTCAGCCGCTGCTCGGGCTGTATCAGGGCGTGCCCCTGACCCGGAGAGGCTCCGGCTACAGCGGCGCGCTCCCGGACAAGATCACGATCTACCGCGGCCCGCTGGCGCGGATCTACGGGCACGATCCTGAGCTCCTGCGCGGACAGATCCGACGCGTCGTCTTGCACGAGGTCGCACACCACTTCGGCATCAGCGACCAGCGGCTCGTCGAGATCGACCGGTACTGACGGCGACGCTGCAGACCGCCAGCAAGCAGGGAGCGACGCCCATCCGTGTGCGTGTCGGCGTTCGATCCGGGAAGAGAACCGGCCCATGCCGCTCGCAAGGCAGTCGGCAGTAATCGCGCTCGTCGCCGGTTCAAAAGCGGCGTACCGTCCGCGATGCCTCGGACTTCTTCCGCGGTCGCGCGCGCGCGAGACCATTCATAATCACGGCGGCGTGGCGGAAGCGGGCAGCGAGGTCGAACGGGGCCGCGAGTCCTTTGCCAGGCGCGCGTGGACGGACGCCTACGAGTCGCTGTCGAACGCCGATCGAGCGGCGCCGCTGGACAGGAGGGATCTCGAGCTGCTCGCGACGTCCGCGTACATGCTCGGCCGCGACGACGAGTGGATGAGCGTCTTGGAGCGTGCGCACCACGCGTACCTGGACGCGGGCGAAGCACTGCGCGCTGTGCGCTGCGCGTTCTGGGTCGGTATGAACCTCGCACTTCGAGGAGAGCTGGGCCAGGCGACCGGATGGCTCGGTCGCGCGCAGCGACTGCTCGAGCGCGAGGACCATGACTGCGTCGAGCGGGGCTACCTGCTACTGCCGATCATGTTCCGCCAAGAGGGCGCCGGCGACTACGCGACCGCGGCCGGAACCGCAGCCGAGGCTGCCGGGATCGGGCAGCGCTTCGACGACCCGGACTTGTTCGCACTCGCCGTTCACGCTCAGGGCCAGATGCTGATCCGCGGTGGGCGGGTGCAGGAGGGTCTAGCCCTGCTGGACGAGTCCATGGTGGCAGTCACCGGAGGGGAGTTGTCGCCGATCGTCACCGGCCTTGTCTATTGCGGGGTCATCCTCGCCTGCCAGGAGGTGTACGAGCTGCGCCGCGCGCAGGAGTGGACAACCGCCCTGACGCGGTGGTGCGAACGGCAACCGGACCTCGTTGCGTTCACCGGGCGCTGCCTGGTGCATCGCGCGGAGATCATGCAGGTGCACGGTGCCTGGGCGGACGCGTTGGAAGAGGCCCGCCGCGCCGGCATCCGCTTGTCCGAGACGATGAATCGGGCGGCCGCGGGCCTGGCCTTCTACCGGCAGGGTGAGCTTCATCGCCTGCAAGGGGAATTCGCCGCGGCAGAGGGCGCGTACCGAACGGCGAGCGGCTACGGATGGGAGCCGCAGCCGGGTCTCGCACTGCTGCGGCTGGCGCAGGGGCGACGCGATGCGGCAGCTGCGTCGATCCGCCGCGTGATCGGCGAGAAAACCGAGCTGCTGAAGCGCGCAGGGCTGCTGCCCGCATACGTCGAGATCATGCTCGCCGTCGGCGACAGCGACGAGGCGCGCAGCGCCTGCCGCGAGCTCGAGCAAGTCGCGGCAGGGTACGAGAGCCGGATGCTGGACGCGATGGTTGCCTACGCCCGAGGAGCAACCGAGCTGGCGGACGGGGACGCGCGAGCCGCCCTCGTATCGCTGCGTCAGGCATGGCACATGTGGCAGGAGCTCGAGGCGCCCTACGATGCAGCCCGCGCGCGCGTCCTCCTGGGGCTGGCGTGTCGCGCGCTCGGTGACGACGACGCGGCCACGCTGGAGTTGGAGGCCGCACGCGACGTATTCGCCCAGCTGGGAGCCGCGCCGGATCTTGACCGCATCGAATCGCCGGCGGGACGCACGGGGTCCGTCGACGTGCACGGGTTGACGGCCCGCGAGCTGCAGGTGCTCCGTCTGGTTGCCGCCGGAAAGAGCAACCGCGACATCGCCTCGGCACTGGTGATCAGCGAGCACACGGTCGCCCGGCACCTCCAGAACATCTTCTCCAAGCTCGGCCTCTCGTCCCGAACCGCTGCCACCGCGTTCGCATTCGAACACGATCTCGTCTGAGCTTCCCGCTGGTCAGAAATGACCACGAGGCTCGTGCCCCGAATGTGGTGCATCCACGCGATGCGGGCCGCGATCTCGATTCGTAGCGTCATGTCGATCAGGCGACGGTTACGAACGGAAGGAGAGCGAGATGGCGACACAGGAGGTAGCGACGAACGGCAGGACCGATCTGAGTGAGCCGCGGGACGGTGCGGAGCATTTCGAGACGATGATCATCGGCGGCGGCCAGGCCGGCCTCGCGGCCGGGTATCACCTGACGCGGCGAGGTCGGCCGTGTCTGATCCTGGACGCAAACGAACGCGTCGGCGACTCCTGGCGGAAGCGCTGGCCCTCGCTGCGGCTGTATTCCCCGGCGCGCTACGACGGGCTGCCGGGTATGCGGTTTCCGGCGCCGCGGCACAGCTTCCCGACCGGGAACGACATGGCGAACTACCTCGAGGCATATGCGAGGCGATTCGAGCTTCCGGTTCGAAACGGTGTCATCGTGGACGGGCTGTCCAAGGATGGAGATCGGTACGTCGCCACCGCCGGTGACCGCCGGTTCGTGGCGGAGAACGTCGTCGTTGCGACGGGCGTCATGCAGAGCCCCGTGATCCCTCCGTTCGCCGCCGAGCTCGATCCGGACATCAGGCAGCTGCACTCCAGCGACTATCGAAGTCCCGCGCAGTTGCAAGAGGGCGCCGTCCTCGTGGTGGGCGCCTCTCATTCGGGCGCAGACATCGCGTTCGAGGTGGCCGGCGCAAATCACCAAACGCTCTTGTCTGGCAGGGACACGGGACAGATCCCGTTCCGGATCGAGAGCCGGTCTGCGCGGCTCATCTGGCCCGTGCTTCGGTTCCTGGCCACACGCATCCTGACGAGCAGCACGCCGCTCGGTCGCAAGGTCGGTCCCGAGCTGCGGTCCCACGGGGGTCCGCTTCTGCGGGTGAAGTCCGCCGACCTGCAGTCCGCCGGGGTCGAGCGGGTCGTCGGCAGGGTTGTCGGCGTCGAGGACGGACTGCCGATGCTCGAGGACGGCCGGGTTGTGGAGGTCTCGAACGTGGTTTGGTGCACCGGATTCGAGAACGACTTCGACTGGATCCGGCTGCCGGTCGTCGGTGATGACGGATACCCCACCCAGCGTCGCGGAATCGTCCTCTCTGCGCCGGGTCTCTACTTCGTCGGCCTCGTCTTCCTGCACTCCTTCAGCTCGATGCTGATCCTCGGGGCGGGCAGGGACGCCGGCTACGTCGCGAAGCACATCGTGTCGAAGCGAGCCAACGGGCGGCGCGCCGAGCCTCGTCGGGCAGCCGCTACGCGATAAGAAACGATGAACGCCGGCGTCGACGGTTTGGACGCGACGCTGCTGGTCTGGAACGGCGTCGTCGCGCGAGTCCCCGCGCTCGCGATCCAGCCGGCATCGGTTCCGGAGGTCGTCGCAGCGGTTGGTTTCGCACGCGACCACGGACTGGTGGTCAGCGTCAAGGGAGAGAGCCGAAGCGCCGCCGGAACAGCGGCGGCCGAGCGCGCAGTGACGCTCGACCTGTCGCGCATGCGCGAAGTCACCATCGATCTCGATGCCGGGCTCGCGCACGTCGGCCCGGGGTGTCTGCCCGGAGAGGTCGAGCGGGCCGCACAGGAGCACGGGCTTGCGGTGATGTGGCAGTTCGACGACCTAGAGGAGGTCGAGATCGTCACCGTGGACGGCTCGGTTCGGATCGTCAACCGGGACGAGAACGCTGACGTCTTCCGGGCGCTCAGCGGAGGCGCCCGTGACGTGGGCGTCGTGACCCGGTTGACGTTCCGCCTCGCCCCGCGAGACCAAGGCCACCGCGGCCGGTCGTCTGGACGCCTCGAGCGACCTGCGGCACAGGTCTAGGTCGGTAGAGCCGAGAGGCTCGGGCTACGCACCGCCACAACGGCGCAGGCTCTGGGTCGAGGGGACGAAGTAATACGCCCCGGTGAGCGGCCGGGTGTAGATCGTGAGTGCGTCGCGGACGCCGTCGGTCAGCCCGGCCATGCTCTCGAGCATCGCGGTCAATCGCTGCTGGTCGGCACTGAATCCCACAAACATCGTGCCGTGGTCGGTAACGGTCCCGTACGGCATGTTGCGGCGGAAGATCTTGCCGAAGCGATCTTGGTCGGTACGGCTGACGTGGGATTCGGCCGCCTTGTCGTCGAGCTCGACGCTTTCGTCCTTCGTGCGTCCGATCACCTGCTCCTGCTCTGACACCGGCAGCGATTCCCACGCCGTCGCGTCGTGACTCCATTTCTGCAGGAGGAGGATGGTGCCGCCGGCACCCGCGCTGCCCTCGGGGATCACGGCGAACTCCGGTGCGTCGATCAAGTCAGGGTTCTCGCTTCCGTCGATGAAGCCGGTGAGATCTCGGTCGTGGCGGTAGGGCCAGCTCGAGGTCTCTTCGGCGATCGACGCGACGCCGTCCACGGCGGCGATCGCCGCGCGGGCCATGTCGAAGATCACGTCGTACGCACTCCCCGAGAGCCAGAGCACCGCGTCGTGTTGTGTCGCCGGCAGCGTGTAGCCGTCGGGTCCGACGAGGTCGCGGTTGAAGCCCTCGATTCCGGGCGGAGCGTCGTCAGGAACGAGCTCGCGCCAGAGCTCGGGCCGGAACCCCGCTACGAGGTTGACACCGCCCATCGTCGTTCGGGGCTCGCGCATCGACGCGACCGCGCTCGCGAGCATCCGCGCCGTATCTGGCTCCCTGGACTCGAATTCGAGGTAGGCATGCGACGCTGTCCCGAGGCTGAAGATTCCACTCTGCGGCGTGCTCGTCACAGAACGTGAAGTATGGCGTTGCGTAGGCTCACCGCGTGCATTTCGGAACGTACGACCAGCTGGTCCTCCTCGCCCTGCTCGTCGTGCTCGTGGCGCTGCTCGTCGCGGCGCCGGCCCTGCGCATCCCGTACCCGATCCTGCTCGTCCTCGGCGGACTCGCGCTCGGGTTCGTGCCCGGGATGCCGACGATTTCGCTCCCGCCCGACATCGTTCTCGTGGCGGTGCTCCCGCCGCTCCTGTACCTGTCGGCCTACAACACCTCGTTACGCGATCTGCGCGCCAACGTGCGGTCGATCGGCACCCTGGCGATCGGGCTCGTCGTGGCGACGACGACAACCGTGGCGCTTGTCGCCCACGCCGCCGTCGACGGCTTGTCCTGGCCCGCCGCCTTCGTACTCGGGGCCGTGGTCTCCCCGACCGATCCGATCGCGGCCACGGCGATCATGCGCAGGCTCGGCGTCCCGCGGCGCATCGTCACGGTGGTGGAAGGGGAGAGCCTCGTCAACGACGGCACCGCGCTCGTCCTCTACAAGGCTGCGATCACCGCCGCGGTTGCCGGCAGCTTCACCTTCTGGGATGCGTCGTGGAGGTTCATCTGGAGCGTGGCCGGCGGGATAGGGATCGGCCTCATCGTCGGCTACCTCGTGGCGGAGGTGCGCCGGCGGCTCGACAACCCGCCGGTGGAGGTCACGATCGGGCTGATGACCGGCTACCTCGCCTTCATTCCCGCCAACGCGGCAGAGGCATCCGGCGTGCTCGCGGTCGTGACGGCGGGGATCTATCTCGGCTGGCGGACGCCGGAGCTGACGTCCGTGCAGACGAGGCTGCAGGCAGCAGCCGCCTGGGAGATCCTCACTTTCGTCATCAACGCGCTGGTCTTCGCACTCGTGGGCCTGCAGCTCTCGAGGATCCTCGACGCGTTGACCGGCCTGTCCGCGGGTCGTCTGACGCTGTACGCCGTGCTCGTCACCGGGACGGTCGTCGTCACGCGCATCTTCTGGCTGCCGATTCTCTCGTATCTGCCACGTCGTCTGTTCAGCCGAAGCACGCCCGCGCCGTTCGCGCAAACCATGGTCATCTCGTGGGCGGGCATGCGGGGTGCCGTATCGCTCGCGGCCGCGCTCGCGATTCCGCTGACGACGGATGCCGGAGCCCGATTTCCGCAGCGCGACCTGATCGTGTTCCTGACGTTTGCCGTCATCCTCGGTACGCTCGTCCTCCAGGGGCTCTCGCTGCCGCTCGTGATCCGCGCCCTTCGGCTCGAGCCGGACCACCTGGACGAGAAGGAAGATGCGAAGGCGAGGATTCGCGCAGCCGAGGCTGCGCTGAGCCGACTGGAGGAGCTCGAGGACGAAGACTGGGTCCGCGATGACACGGCGCAGCGGCTTCGCGGCCTCTACAACTTCCGCCGCGACCGGTTCTCCTCGCGCTTCGATGCCGAATCGGACGGCGCGATCGAGGAGCGGTCGCAGAACTACCAGCGATTACGGCGCGAGCTGCTGGAAGCGGAACGATCGGAGATCGTTCGCCTGCGGCGGGACGGCGTCATCAACGACGACGCAATGCGGCGACTCCAGCGCGACCTCGATCTCGAGGACGCGCGGTTGGAGATCTAATCTATTTCCGGATCGTCTTCCGATCTGTTCCCCACTGACGTAGACGCCCCTGAATCAGTAAGAGTGACGATGTCGCATGAGCCGCGACCGCATCGACGAGCGAGGAGGAAGGCCGTGAGCACCGCTTCGACCGAGGCAAAGACGATCAGCCAGCGCGAGGCCGAGCAGGTCGAGCGGGCAAACGCATCAGAGAAGGCGCCTGTGGTGTTCGTTCACGGGTTGTGGTTGCTGCCGAACAGCTGGGACCGTTGGGCGGCGGCCTTCGAGGAGGCCGGATACGCCGCGCTGACGCCCGGCTGGCCGGACGATCCCGAGACGGTGGACGAGGCGAAGGCTCATCCCGAGGTCTTCGCGCGCAAGAGCGTCGGACAGGTCGCCGACTACGCCGAAGGGATCATCCGACGGCTGGACACGAAGCCGGCGATCATCGGCCACTCCTTCGGCGGGCTGCTCACGCAGATCCTCGCCGGGCGCGGGCTCTCGGCGGCTTCGGTCGCGATCAGCCCGGCACCGTTCCGAGGCGTGCTGCCGCTCCCGATCTCCGCATTGCGGTCGGCGCAACCGGTGCTGGGAAACCCGGCGAACGTCCACCGTGCCGTCCCGCTCACGTACGAGCAGTTCCGTTACGGCTTCGCGAACGCAGTCGGCGAGGACGAGGCGAAGGCGCTGTACGAGTCCTACTCGGTGCCGGGCTCGGGAACGCCGATCTTCCAGGCCGCGACGGCGAACCTGAACCCGTGGACGGAGGCGAAGGTCGACACGAAGAACCCGGAGCGCGGGCCGCTGTTGATCATCTCCGGCGAGAGCGATCACACCGTTCCGAAGGCGATCGCGAACGCGTCGTACAAGCGCCAGAAGCGAAACGAGGGCGTGACGGAGTTCCTCGTGCTTCCGGGCCGCGGACACGCATTGACGATCGACGGCGGCTGGCAAGAGGTCGCCGACGCGGCCCTCGCCTTCATTCGTCGCTTCCCCGTCGAGGGGCACTGATGGCGCCGATCTCGCGCGGGTTCCGCGGCCGCCGCCGCGCGGAGGCGGATCCTGCGCGGATTCCGCCGGGCCAGTACGTGACCGACGACTTTCCTGTGCTGTCGGCGGGGCCGACGCCGCACACACCGCTCGAAGCGTGGAGCTTTACGATCCGGGGCGCGGTCGAACAGCCGATGTCGTGGACCTGGGAGTCGCTCGAGGCGCTCCCGAGTGAGAAGGTGACCGTCGACATCCACTGTGTGACGAAGTGGTCGAAGCTCGACACCCTCTGGACCGGCGTCTCGCTCGACACACTGCTCGAGGGTGTCGAGACGACCGCCGAGTACGCGACGGCCTTCAGCGACGGCGGCTACACGACGAACCTGCCCCTCGAGGATCTGACCGGCGGCAAGGCCTGGATCGCCTACGCCTACGACGAGGAGCCGCTCGATCCCGAGCACGGGGGGCCCGCGCGGCTGCTCGTCCCGCACCTCTACTTCTGGAAGAGCGCCAAGTGGGTGCGTGGGCTCGAGCTGCGCGAGGAGGACGAGCCGGGCTTCTGGGAGACCTACGGCTATCACAACTACGGGGACCCGTGGAAAGAACAGCGTTACTGGGGCGACTGAACTGGCAGCTCGCCACCGTGGTCGAGGTGCTCGACGAGGCATCGCACGCGAAGAGCATCGTGCTCGAGCCGCCCGAGTGGCGGGGGCACCGGGCGGGCCAGCATGTCGACGTGCGCCTTACCGCCGAGGACGGATACCAGGCGGAGCGGAGCTACTCGATCGCCTCGGCCCCGGAGGACGACTATCTCGTCCTGACGGTCGAGCTGCTCGAGGACGGCGAGGTCTCGCCATACCTGGTCGATGCGCTTCGGGCCGGGGACCAGCTCGAGCTGCGCGGCCCGATCGGCGGCTACTTCGTCTGGGAGGAGTCGCTCGGCGGGCCGCTCCTCCTCGTGGGGGGTGGTTCCGGCATCGTGCCGCTCCGATCGATGTTGCGACACCACAACGCGATCGGGAGCACCGTCCCCGTACGGCTGCTCTACTCGTCACGCGCGCTCGACGACGTGATCTACCGGGACGAGCTTGCACGCCTGGCGGCCGACGGCGAGCTCGACATCCGCTTCACCCTCACCCGCGAGTCGCCGGAAGGGTGGCGAGGCTACCGACGCCGCATCGACCGCGAGCTGCTCGAGGAGATTGCCTGGCCTCCGAGTGAACGGCCGCTCGTCTACGTCTGCGGCCCGACCGGGTTCGTCGAAACGGCGGCGAGCGGTCTCGTCGAGCTCGGACACGAGCCCGGTCGCATCAGAACCGAGCGCTTCGGACCGACAGGAGCATGATGGACGCACTCGACGGAAACGCGATCGGCGGCCTGCTGTTCGACGTCTTCGGCGCCGAGATGACCGCAGCGACAACCGCCTGTGCGAGCTGCGGCGCGATCCGCCGGTTGGCCGAGCTTCAGGTTTACCTGCGCGCGCCGGGCACCGTCGCCTGCTGCCGCACCTGTGGCTCGGTGCAGATGGTGCTGGTCACGATCCGCGGGATCACCTGCGTCGATCTTCGCGGCCTCGACGGTCTCGAGCCGGCCGGCTCGTGACCCCCCGGCAACGGCTGACCCTGCTCGCCGCGATTCTCGGCTCCGGCGTAGCCACTATCGACGGGTCGATCGTCAACGTCGCCTTGCCGGCGATCGAGCGTGACCTCGGCGGTGGGCTGTCGGGCCAGCAGTGGGTGTCGAACGCGTATCTGCTTGCGTTGGGCTCGCTGATCCTGATCGGCGGCTCGCTCGGCGACATCTACGGCGAGCGACGCGTGTTCGCGATCGGAGTCGCGGCATTCGGCGTGGTGTCGATCGCGTGCGCCGTCGCACCGACGATCGGCGTGTTGATCGCTGCGCGTGCGCTGCAAGGAGCGGCTGGGGCGCTGCTGACGCCGAGCTCGCTCGCGATCATCGTCGCCGCCTTCCCGCCGAAGGCGCGCGGCGCAGCGATCGGCTCGTGGACGGCCTGGGGTGGGATCGCAACGATCGTCGGCCCGCTGGTGGGCGGCTGGATCATCGATCAGGTTTCCTGGCGCTGGATCTTCGCGCTGAACGTCCCGTTCGTCCTCGTCACGCTGGGGTTGATCCTCGCCGCGGTGCCGCGAACCGCGCGCGCGACGGGACGGCATGTCGACGTCCTCGGCGCCGGCCTGTGCGCAATCGGCCTGGGCGGGTTCGTGTTCGCGCTCATCGAGCAGCCGCACTACGGCTGGCGCAGCCCCGCGATCCTGGTGCCTTTGGTCGTCGGCGCAGTCGCGTTCGCGGCATTTCTCGGCTACGAGCGTCGCACTGCCGAGCCGATGCTGAAGCTCGAGTTGTTCGCCCGCCGCAACTTCGCGGTCGGAAACCTCGAGACCCTGGCGATGTATGCGGGCCTCACGATCCTCTTCTTCTTCCTCGTCATCTTCCTGCAGCAGGTGGCGGGATACAGCGCGCTGCGAAGCGGGCTGACCACGCTGCCGGTGACGTTGGTGATGTTCGCGCTTTCGCGACGCTTCGGCGCCCTCGCCGACCGCTACGGCCCGCGGCTCTTTATGGGCGCCGGGCCGCTGGTCGCAGCAGCCGGCATCCTGATGCTGCTCAGAACCGGCATGCACACCTCGTATGTCGCCGATCTCCTGCCCGGGCTGCTCGTCTTCGCCGTTGGCCTCTCCCTGACGGTCGCCCCGCTCACCGCGACCGTCCTGGCGGACGCAGACGAGAGCGACGCCGGCATTGCATCGGCAATCAACAACGCCGTCGCGCGCGTCGCGGGACTGGTGGGCGTCTCCGTCATCGGTGTCGTCGTCGCGAGCACGCTCGTCGGCGACACCTTCGCCGCGAACACCGAGTCGGTGCGGGCGTTTCACCAGGTCGTCGTGATCTGCGCAGCGCTCATGGCGGCAGGCGGCCTCGCCGGGGTGATCGGAATCACCAACCCAAGACGAGTTGTCCAAGCGGAACGATGCCCGGGCGGACACTTCGCGGGAACCCCGCAGCCCGCCGTCGACCATACGCACGTGCAACCGCCGACGAGCGCGGAACCGATCCTTCAGGAGTGATCACCTGTGGCGCTGCCTGGAGAGAGCCGCTCGGGAGCGGCCCTCTCCTGCTGGTGCGACGTTAGTAGCCGCCGCCCGTTGTGGTCGTGGTCGTGCTGCTGTGCTTCTCGACCCTGGCTCCGGCCGGCGAGACGGCGTACCACTCAGCGCCGAATGCGTCTAGCTCTTCGCCGCTCGTCAGGCCCTTCTTCGTGTCCTTGGCGAACGTGTACAGCGGGTGGTGGTTGTAGGTCACCTGCATGCGCCCGTCCGCGCGCTTCGTCGTTCCGAGCAGTGACGCCTTGACGCCCGCCAACGCGCGCGGTTTACCGGACGCGATCAGCGGTGGCCAGAAGGTCGCGCACTGCCCGGTGCAGGCGCTCTTGCCGTTCTTGTCCTTCTCGAAGAGGTAGAGCGTGCGTCCGGATGAGTTGACGAGGATCCGTCCGAGGCTCGTCGACTCCGTTGAGACGACCGGCCCTGTTGCGCTCGCGGCGTTGCCCGCCGCGGGGTGGAGCAGGAGAACAGTGAGCGCCGCGAGTGTCGCGACGATTGCGGTCACGATGAGCGACGTGCTCACTGTCGCCGCACCGGCACCGCGGGAACGATCGTTGGTCATCAGTGTTCGCTCCTTGTTAGTAGTAGGTAGTTGATGGACGAGTGACATGCCAACTTCGTCTTGCGAAGACACCATGGCGTCCGCCGAAAGGCCCGGACATCGGCGCCAGCGCGAAATCGCAACCCCTGCTAGCGGGGAACTTCACGTTTCCTGCCGGGCGCCTCACGTGACCTTCAGCACCCCGTGCATGATCGCGCGATGAGGGTCGCAGACGAACTTGTAGGTGCCTTTCTTCAGCTTCAGGGTCCATTTGGTGGTTCCGATTGCGGGAACGCTCGTCACCTTGTTGACGCCGGACCCGGTCAGGTGGAAGTCGTGAATGGAGGAGCGGTCATGGATCGTGATCACGTAGGTCCCCGCCTTCACATTCGTCTTGCTCATCGTGATCGTGAAGCCGGGCCCGACGGTGCCGGTCAGGGTGTTCGTGTTCGTCGCGGCGAATGTCGGCGCCGCGAGCGCGAGGATCGCAACGGTCGCGATCAGGGCGAGGTTGATGGGTCTCATGGGATCTCCTTTTCGTTCTGTTGTCCGAGCCGCCCCGCCCTGGGAGAGGGGGGAGGGGGCGGGGCGGCTGCGGATCCGGTTAGCCGAGGGAATAGGCGGTGAAGGTCGCCGGAGTGGGTCTCTCGATGCCGCCCCAGCCGGGGCCCCCAATGGAGGTGCCGCCGGAGGCGATCAGCACGTACTCCTTGCCGCCGACCGAGTAGACGCTCGCGGCGTCGTCGATGCGCCCGCCGAGTGCGTTCTGCCAGAGCACCTTCCCGGTCTTGGAGTCGAGCGCCTCGAAGACGCCTTTGCCGCTGACCCCGACGAAGACGAGCCCGCCGGCGGTCGTGCTGGCGCCCCCGACCATGGCGACCGGCTCCTTCTTCTGCCAGCGGATCTTGCCGCTGTTGACGTCGATCGCGGTGAAGGTGCCGGTGCCGGCGAGCGGATACTTCTTCAGCCAGGGACCGGTGGCCTCTGCAGTGCCGCCGAGGTCGATGCCTTTCGTGTATTTGAGCGGCTTCTTCGGCACCTTGTTCCTGGACGGCGCGTTGACGCCGGAGATGTAGACGAGCCCGGTCTGCGCGCTGAAGGGCACCGGTGACCACTCCGAGCCGCCGGTGAGGCCCGGCCAGCTGACGACCGCTGGTCCGCCCGGCTTCGCGACGACCCGGTGCTGGTAGACGAACGGAATCGGCGTCGTTAGCCGTTTGCCGGTGCTCGCGTCGACCTCGTGCCAGGAGCCACCCTTGTTCGCCTCGCCCACCGCGAGGCCGGACTTCGTCGGGAAGAGGACGGGCGGCGAGGCCGAGTCGAGGTCCCAGACATCGTGGTGCTCGAGCTGGTAACCCCAGAGCTGCTTGCCCGTCTTGGGGTCGAGCGCGACGATCGAGTTCGTCCACAGGTCGCGGCCGAGTCGCACGCGCGGGTCGAGGTCGCTGCCCGGGTTCCCGGTCGCGATGTAGAGCCGATCCGCCTGCGGGTCGATTGTCGGGTTCATCCAGATGTCGCCGCCGCCGTGATGCCCGTCCTTCAAGTAGGAGCCGGGCGCGTTCGGGGCGGGCACGACGTAGTGCCGCCAGATCAGTCGGCCGGACGTGGCGTTGTAGGCGGCCTCGAAGCCGCGCTGGCCGGACTCGCCGCCGGCGCTGCCGACGAAGACCATGCCGTTGTAGTAGATCGGCGCCGCGCTCTCCGAGAGGAACTCGGGATTGCCGATGCTCACCTTCCACCGCAGACGACCGTTCGCCTGATCGAGCGCGAGCAGCAGCGCGTTCGGCGTCACGCTGTAGACGCGGCCACCGCCGACGGCGACGCCGCGGTTGGGAAAGCCGTGCACGGCGGCGAAGGCTGCGAGTCCGATGTTCTTCTGCTTGCCGGCGCTCGCCGACCAGAGCTTCTTGCCGGTCGCGGCGTCGAGCGCGTAGACGTTCCCGAAGCTCGTCGTCACATAGGCGGTGCGGCCGACGACGACCGGATAGTTCTCGCTGCCGAGCGTCTTGACGCCGAAGCGCCAGGCGACCTTCAGTCCTTTCACGTTCGCGGTGTCGATCTGGGTCAGCGGGCTGTACCGCTGCCCGTCGAGCGTGCCGCCGACGGTCGGCCAGTCGACGTCTTCGCCCGACTGGGCGGCGGGGCGGGCAGGCGCGAACAACGCGACGCTGAGCGCGGCCAGCACAGCGAGCATTGCGAGCGCGCCAAGCCCGAGCAACCCCCATCTCCCATGTACGTGGTTCATTCCTCCTCCTCTTCGGTCCTCATTCGGTCTTGCTTGTGTCACGCCCACAGCGTTGCGGCGGCACCCGGCGCAGCGCATCGCCGCAGGTACCAGTCGCGCCCTCGTGCTGACCGCAGTCCTTGGTTCCTGCTGGTGGGTAGTCGAGGTGGATGCTGGCCCGACGAGCCGGTCTATGGCGGGCGGACCTCAGCCGCGCGGGATCTTCAGCGTCGCCTGGCCGCTCGGAACAGCATCGCCCAGCCGCGATGGCCAGGAGCTCAGGTCGACGGCGCCGCCGGGGCGGGCCGCAACGCGCGAAAACGACTGCCGTAGGTTTTGCCAGAACGTGAGCGTGCGCCCGCGCACAGAGGCCGGGAGCGTGAGCGAAAAGGTGCCCTTCGTGTCGGGCCAGCGCTCGGCGAGTGGCTTGACGACCTTTGCGCCGACGCTGACGCCGACGACGAGGCCCGAGTACACGGCGCCTGCGTTCGAGGTCGGTTTCTGGATCGTGTAGCTCGTGCCGGAACCGAGCTCGATGTTCATTGCCGCGCTCTCGAGCCTTGCGAAGGGCGCGTTGGTGCCGACGTTGCCGCCGTAGGAGACGTTGCCGGCCGCGACGCCGACGCTGATCTGGACCGGGTTGTCGTCGGTCTCGTCGGAGGCCGCGAAGAACGAGGTGTAGTGGCCGTTCGCGTCGCTGGCGGACGAGTGGGTCCAGAAGTCGCGGTCCTGGGTGCGGGTGATGACGACGGCGCCCTGAACGGGCTTGCCGGAGGCGTCGGTGATCGTGCCGCTGAGCCGATACGTGAGCAGGTGCACCGGTGGCGGGGCGTGGCCGGCGCTGTCGCTCACGCGGCCGGTCACGACGACGCTGCCGTTCTTCTGCACGTGCGCGCTCAACCCGTGGAGGGCGTAGCCGACGCTGAAGCCGCCGGAGGCGTTTCGAAGGGCGCTCTGCTGTCCGGGGGTGAGCGGCTTGCCGTGCACGATGGCGCTCGCGAGCTCGCCGACGCGGACGACGTGTCGCAGCGGCTCGGTGATGTCGGTGTCGTAGCTGAAGCTGCCGTCGCTCGTTGTCGGCCGGGGCACGGTGTAACCGTCGACGACGATGTGCGCGTGCGCGACCGGCGCGCCGTTCCAGAGCAGCCGGCCGGTGACCGTCTTTGCGTTCGAGGCGTCGGCCTGCCAGGGCTGCACGACGAGGCCGCTCTCGGTGACGATGCGGCCGAAGCCCTGCGGTGAAGCGCGGTGCGCGGCGCCCTTCGGTCTCGCGGCCGTCGTCGTCTGCGCGTCCCGATGCTGCGCGGCCGCCGAGAGCGAGCGCGTCGGCGACTCCCCATTCGAGCGCGCGAGCGCGAACACCTGTAGCTGGGCCGCCGTACCTCCGTTCGAGGAGGTCGGCGTGCCGCCCACGGCGATCGCGACGTACTCGGTGCCGTCGACCGAGTAGACGGAGGGGCCGGCCGCGATCGGGCTCCCGGTCTGGAACTTCCAGAGCACCTTCCCGGTCTTCAGGTCGAAGGCGCGCAGGTTGCCGTCGCCGCCGCCGGCGAAGCCGAGGCCGCTGTCGGTTGTCGTCACGCCGCCGCGCTCGGGCTCCGGCGTGTCGAACTTCCAGACCCGCTTGCCGGTGTTGACGTCGATCGCGCTGATCGAGCCGTGGTCGTGGAAGCCGGGCAGGACCGCGCCGAAGTTGCCGTTCTCGAGGCCGAGGAAGACGTCGCCGAGCGTGAACTTCCGCTTCTTCTCGGTCGGCGTCAGCTTGCTCTGCACGTCGACCGCCGCCGTCTCCGCAGCCGCGTTGAAGACGTAGTTCGTGTGCGGGTCGTACGAAGCGGGCGAGTAGTTCAGGCCGCCGAGCGACGAGGGGAAGACGGCGACCGGCTTCCCGGGCTGTAGCGTCGGGTGCTCGGTGTGATCGATCACCTTGATCCGCTGGTAGATGGGCCGCCCGGACGCCGCGTCGTAGGCGAACCAGACCCCCTCCATCGACGCCACCGAGACGATCCGCTGTTTCGAGCCTCCGACCCTCGCGGTGTAGACGAGCGGCGGCTGCGCTGTGTCGTACGACCACTCGTTGAACGCCATCTGCTGCTGCCACCACCTCATGCGGCCGGTGCGGAGATCGACCGCGATCAGCGAGTCGGCGCGCGGGTCCGGGCCAGGGCGGATCGAGGGAAAGTAGAGCGGCGTCGCCGAGCCGGTGCCGAAGTAGACCGTGTGCGTCGTCGTGTCGACCGTCGTCGGCGTCCAGACGACGCCGCCGCCCGCGAGCGTCGAGAAGCGGCGCCACTCGGTGCCGGCCGGCGGGATCGTCCAGAAGGGACTCGGCCACGCCGGGGTGAGGTCGGACGTGCGGTATGCCATCACGAAGCCGCGGACGCCGTACTCGGAGCCGGCGGCGCCGAGCATCAGCCGGTGCTCGGCGCAGACGGGCGCGCTCGTTTCCGAGTAGCCGTAGTCCACCAAGGCGCCCGGGACGGCCTTGGCGATCGGCACCCGCCGCTGCAGCCGCCCGGTTGCCGGGTCGAGCTGGGCGATCGTCATGTCGAGCGTGAGCACGAACACGTGGTGGTCGCAGAGCGCGACGCCCCGGTTCGCGACGATGCCGAAGTTTCGGAAGACAGCGATGTCGTCAGGCGTCCAGCGCCACTTGACCCTTCCAGTGGTCGCATCGAGCGCCCAGACGTTGTCGTCGTTCGTCGTCACGTAGAGCGTTCCGTCTGCCTCGACCGGATACGACTGCTCGCCGCGCCGCATGCTCGAGTCGATCTTCTGGAAGTCGACGTTGAAGACCCGCCCGAGCCGATCCACGTTGCCTTGAGTGATCTCGGTGAGGGGCGAGTGCCGGAGCTCGTCCGGCGTGTTGCCGAAGCCGCCCCAGCCGACGTTTGCGAGCGCGTCCGGGCGCGCCGCGGCGGATGCGACGAGAAGTCCCAACGCGAGCGCTGCCGCGATCAGTGCGATCGCTCGCAAGCGTGTGGGGCGCGTCAGCGCCGGCGGCCGCCTATATATAAGGAAGGACCCGTGACGCCGCCTGAGCTTCGTGTTGGTGGTCATGCCGCCTCGAAGGCGACCTCGCTCTCCGCCGGGACCTCCTGAGCCATCGGCGGCTGCGACTCGATCATGAGCAGGGCGAGCAGCGCGCCGGCGGCGGCAACCGCGGCCAGCACGTAGAACGTGATCTCGAATCCGTAGCTCAGTGCGGCGCCGCCGAGGGCGGTCGCGCCGTGATGCGCGTCGACGTAGTCGGTCGTGAAGGTCGTCGCGATCGTGGTCGCTGCCGCGACGCCGATCGCCCCGCCGATCTGCTGGCTCGTGTTGATCAGCCCCGAGGCGACGCCCGCCTCGGACTGCCGCACCCCGGCGAGTGCGCCGATCGACATAGGCACGAAGGCGAGCGCGAGGCCGATGCCGCTGAGGATGAACGGCGGGAACAGGTCCCAGAAGTAGTGCCCCTTCACGGGCAGCCGTGCGTAGAGGACGAGCGCTCCCGCGGCGATGAGCATCCCCAGCGGCAAGAGTGGGCGGACGCCGACGCGGGTCGTCAGGGCCTGCGCGACGCCCGAGAAGCCGATGACGGTCAGCGTCAGCGCGACGTACGCGACACCCGTCTTCAGTGCCGAGTAGTGCAGAACCTGCTGCATGTACAGGGTCAGCAGGAAGAACTGCGAAAAGAGCGTTCCGGCGAGAAGCAGGCCCGAGGCGTTCGCTCCGGCGAGCGTGCGCAGCCGGAAGATCCCGAGCGGGAGCAGCGGCGCCTTCGAGCGCAGCTCGATCAGCACGAACACGGCGACCAGGGCGACGGCGCCGAGGAGCAGCACGATCGTCTCGGGCGTGCCCCACCCGTGCTGCGTCGCGCGGGTCATCGCGTAGACGAGCAGCATCAGCCCGCCCGTGATCGACGCCGCCCCGGCGGCGTCGAAGTTGCGATGGTCGAGCTCAGCCCTGCTCTCCCGCAGCAGCCACGGGGTGAGGGCGAGCACGACCGCGCCAACCGGGACGTTGACGAAGAAGATCCACGACCAGCCGAACGCGCTCGTCAAGAGACCGCCGAGCAGCACACCCGCTGCTGCACCGCTGCCCGAGACCGCGCCCCAGATGCCGAGCGCGAGGTTGCGCTCTCGGCCCTCGGCGAACGTCGTCGTCAGGATCGAGAGCGCCGCGGGCGACAGCAGCGCCGCCCCAAGGCCCTGGAGCGAGCGGAACGCGATCAGCGAGCCTTCAGACCAGGCGAGGCCGTCCAGGAGCGAGCTGATCGTGAAGAGGACGACACCGGCGACGAAGAGCCTGCGGCGTCCGAGGATGTCGGACAGCCGGCCGCCCAAGAGGAGCACTCCGCCGAACAGGATCGAGTACGCGGTGATCACCCACTGCAGGCTCGCCTCGCTGAAGTGCAGGTCGGTCTTGATCGACGGGAGCGCAACGTTGACGATCGCGACGTCGAGCACGACCATGAACTGAGCCGCGACGATCAGCGCGAGCCCGAGCCATCGCCTGTCGTTTCGCTGAGGGCGCTCGCCCAGCGGTTCGAACATCAACGGACGATCTCGAGTGCGAGCTCGGCCGGGCATCCGCGCTCCACGAGCTCTGCGAGCGCGTGCCAGTCGACGAGGTCGGCGAATCTCTCCGCGAGGCTGCGCGGCAGGCCGAGACGGCACAGCTGCTCCCTGCGCCACGCGTGAAGAAGGCGCGCGTCCTCGGCGTCGTATTCGAGACTCTCGGCGAGCATCGATATCGGTTCCATCGGTCGGTCCTCCTCAATGGAGCTGTTCGGCGATTGCGGCAGAAGCATCGCCTTGCCGATGCACGCCGTCATCGATGCCAGCAGCGATTTTGCTGCCCCGGTAGCGGAACTCTTCGGATTCCCGCTAGCCGTAATGCGGTTCGACGCAGTTGATGCAACGCTGATCGGGTGCCGATCCGTTGCCTGATCGTCGATGACAACGACTCCTTCCTCTTGGCTGCGCGCGTGCTCCTCCAGCGAGAGGGTCTGACCGTCGCCGGCGTCGCCTCGACGGTCGCCGAGGGGCTTCGGCAAGCCGAGGCCTTACGGCCGGACGTCGCCCTCGTCGACATCTCGCTCGGAGAGGAGAGCGGCCTCGTACTTGCGCAGCGCCTCGTCGAGGAAGGTCGAGATGACTACCCGGTGGTCGTACTGATCTCGACGCGTGCCGAGGAGGAAGTCGTCGATCTGATCGCCGGGACCCCGGCGGTGGGCTTCCTACCGAAGGCTGAGCTCTCGGCGAGCGCGATCCGGCGGATTGTCGACGGTCGCCTGGGTTGAGACCACTACCTCGCGTCGAGGAACATGATCACGGCGAGAACGCGGCGCTGATCGTCCTCCGTGGCGGGCAGACGGAGCTTCGTGAGGATGCTGTGCACGTGCTTCTCGACCGTCCCTTCGGTGATCCAGAGCTGGCGTGCGATTCCGGCGTTCGAACGACCCTCGGCCATGAGGGCGAGCACCTCGCGCTCGCGCGGCGAGAGGACGTCGAGCGGGTCGTCGACGCGGCGGGCGGCGACAAGCTCTTGGACGAGCGCCGGATCGACGACCGATGCTCCCTTGACGATGCGCTCGAGCGTCTCGATGAACTCCTCCACGTCCGTGACGCGGCTCTTGAGCAGGTAACCGCTCCGTGCGCCGCTCGCGAGCAAGTCCGTTGCCCGCTCGACCTGGACGTGCGCAGAGAGAACGACGATTGCGGTCTCCGGGAACTCCTCGCGGATCAACTGCGCGGCGTCGAGCCCTTCGCTCGTGTGGCTCGGCGGCATCCGGATATCGACGATCGCGAGCTCGGGTCGATGCTCGCGCACGAGCGCGACGAGCTCGGAGGCATTGCCGCACTGGCCCACGACGTCGAAACCGGAGCGCTCGAGGAGCCCCGCCAGACCCTCGCGGAGGAGGACGTCGTCGTCGGCCAGCACGGCCCGCGTTTGGCTCGTCGTCACACCGAGGATTATGGGGTACCCCCACACCGGTGGGCAGCAGGTCGGCCCAGCTGGTCGGCGCACTTCTGGTCGGCGCACTTCGACGCTCGTGGAACGTCGTGACGCACCCGACTGTGAGGGATCGCGTCGAGTTCGAGCGGCTCGCCGAGGAGCAGGCGGCGCTGCGGCGGGTTGCGACGCTCGTGGCGCGCGGCGCGCCGCCGGCCGAGGTGTTCCAAGCGGTGGTCGCCGAGGTCGGTCGGTTGGTTCCCGCGGACGCCGCAGCGCTCAGCCGCTACGAGACGGACGACACGCTCACGATCATCGGAGCCTGGAGCAGCGCCGACGGCTACGTCCCCGTCGGGACGCGGCATGAGTTCGGGCGGGGAACGCTCGGCAGGTTGGTCTTCGAGACCCGTCGGCCGGGGCGGATCTCGAGCTATGCGGGAGCATCCGGATCGCTCGCGAGCGTCGTTCGCGACGATATGGGGTGGCGGTCGGCGGTGGGGGCGCCGATCATCGTCGAGGGCCGCCTGTGGGGTGTGGTGGGTATCGGCTCCACGACCGACCGGCCTCTGCCCTAGACACCGAGGGGCGCCTCGCGGAGTTCACGGAGCTCGTGGCGACTGCGGTTGCGAATGCAGAGAGCCACGAGGAGCTGACGCGGCTCGGGGAAGAGCAGGCGGCGTTACGGCGGGTCGCGACGCTCGTGGCGGAGGGTGCGCCGCCCGCCGAGGTGTTCGAAGCCGTGAGCGCAGAGGTCGGCCGGCTGATCCCCGCGGATGCCGCAGGCCTCGGTCGCTACGAGACGGACGGCATGGTTACCACCCTCAGCGGCTGGACCAGCACCGGGGGCTACTACGCCCGCGTCGGGTCGCGCTTCCCGCGCGAGAGGGGCACCCTGGCCGGATTGGTCTTCGAGACACGTCGACCCGGGAGGATCAACGACTATGCAGCAAGGCCGGTTGCGTACGCCGGGGCCCACGAGGCGGGTTGGCGCTCGTCGGTAGGTGCGCCGGTCATCGTCGCGGGTCGCCTCTGGGGCGTGGTGGCCGTCGCCTCGACTACCGATCGGCCTCTGCCCCTCGACACCGAGGGCCGGCTCGCGGAGTTCACGGAGCTCGTGGCGACCGCGATCGCAAACACCGAGGCCCGCGAGGAGCTGACCCGGCTTGTTGAAGAGCAGGCGGCGTTACGGCGAGTGGCGACGCTCGTGGCGGAGGGCGCGACGCCTGACAAGGTCTTCGCCGCCGTCGCTCACGAGGTCGCGCAGTTGATGGGAGTACCGCTGGCCGAGATGACGCGGTACGACGCGGACGGGATGGCGACCGTGCTCGGAAGCTCCGGCTCGGGGCTCTATCCCGTCGGCAGCCGCTGGCCGATCGAAGCCCCGAGCGTCACCGCAGCTGTCTTCGAAACGGGCCGGGCGGCGCGGATCGACGACTACTCGCAGGCCCACAGCACGATTGCCGACGTCGCCCGCGAGTCGAACGTCGGCTGGGCCGTCGGAGTGCCGATCGTCGTCGACGGAGCACTGTGGGGGCTGATGACCGCCGGCTCACGCGATCCGGAGCCGCTGCCCGGCCAGACCGAAGCGCGCCTGGCGAAGTTCACGGAGCTCGTGGCGACCGCGATCGCCAATGCCGAGAGCCGCGAGGAGCTCGCCGCCTCCCGCGCGCGGATCGTCGCCACCGCCGACGCGACGCGGCGGCGGATCGAGCGCGATCTCCACGACGGCGCCCAGCAGCAGCTCGTTTCGCTCGCACTCGAGCTGCGCGCAGCGCAGACGGCGGTGCCGCCAGAGCTTGGCGAGCACCGGGCCGAGCTGTCGCACGTCGTGAAGGGACTGAACAGCGTGCTCGACGAGCTCCGTGAGATGGCTCTCGGGATCCATCCGGCGATCCTCGCCGAGGGCGGGCTCGGGCCGGCGCTCAAGACGCTCGCGCGCCGCTCGCCGATCCCGGTCGAGCTCGCCCTGCAAGCCGAGGTGTGGCTGCCGGAGCCCGTCCAGGTGGCGGCGTACTACGTCGTCTCGGAGGCGCTCGCGAATACGGCGAAGTACGCGCGTGCGTCGGTCGTGCACGTGGCTGTCGAGGCGACGGACCGTGTGCTTCGCGTGTCCGTCCGCGACGACGGCGTCGGTGGTGCCGACCCCCGCACACGGGTCGGGGCTGCTCGGCCTGAAAGACCGCGCCGAGGCGATCGGCGGCACGATCTCGCTCCTGAGCCCGCAGGCCGGAGGGACTACGCTCCACGTCGAGCTGCCGCTCGACGACGACAACAACTGATTGGTGGGTAGCAGGTACCTCGAGGCTCGGGGCGGCCGGGGGTGCGAACGGACGCTGGCCGTGAAGACACCCGCGGACTTCCCCGCGATCGTCCGCTGATCATTCGCACGATCTATCCAAAGGAGCGAGCGCATGAGCGATCCGATCAGCATCCTCTACACAGCTGAAGCGACCGTCGAGGGCGGCAGGGAAGGGCACGGTCGCAGTAGCGACGGCCGCGTCGAGGTCGACCTCGACGTTCCGGCCGAAATGGGCGGCCCGGGCGGACCCGGCACCAACCCCGAGCAGCTGTTTGCCGTCGGCTATGCAGCCTGCTTCCAGTCTGCACTGCTGCGGATCGCCACCGGGCGCAGGCTCGACGTGAGCGGCTCGCGGATCACCGCCCGGGTGGGTATCGGCCCGGCCCGCGGCGGCGGTTTCGCTCTCGCGGTCGCACTCGATCTCGAGGCACGGCAGATCGGCCGCGCGGAAGCCGTCGAGCTGATGGAGCGGGCCCACGAGGCCTGCCCGTATTCGCGCGCGACCCGCGGCAACATCGACGTCGTGCTCTACGTCGGCGGGATGGCGATCGAGCGGACGGCCGCGTGAGGAGGAAGTGACACTGGACAGAGCTCCCGCATGGCCGGGAGCTTCGTTCGTCACGAGCTGTTCACTCGGAGGGCGGGTGGCCCCAGGGACAGTCGCTCGAGTGGCGGTGTTCGCTTTTCGCACCGCAGGACGGACACGTGTAATGGCCGCCGACGTACATGTCGGCCAGCCTCTGTGCCATCAAGAGGAAGACAACAACGGTAACCAGCAGGAATGGGCTCATAGCACGCTGACGACACGATGACGTTCGCGGCCGGGCAGTGCATCGGCGCCAGTGGGAAGTCGTGACCCCTGCTACCGGGCAACTTGGGTTCCGGTGAGCGGGAGCAACCCACGAGTAACACTCCGAGCGTGACCGCGGGCGAGCGACGGCGGCCGGAGAGAGCAGAAACGAGCCGGGACGGGAAGCGCCGCCGCGGCGTCGTGCTGCTCGCGTCGCTGCTGCTGCTCGGGCCGCTCGTGGTCTCTCTCGATCGGCTCGACGCCGCCGGCCAGCTGACGCTCTTCGTGCTGGCCGGCGTTGCGCTCATCCCGCTCTCCTGGCTGATCGGCGAGGCGACGGACAACCTAGCCCGCCACACCGGTCCAGGGGTCGGCGGGTTCCTGAATGCGACATTCGGTAACGCGCCGGAGCTCATCATTGCGATCGTCGCCGTCTCCGATGGCTTGGCCGACATCGTGCGGGCGTCGCTTGTCGGCTCGATCGCAGGCAACCTCCTGCTCGTCCTGGGCTTCACCCTGCTCCTCGGCCAGAGAGGCGCCATCGATCGGCCGTCTGCCTACACCTCGCTCGGCCTCGTCGGATTCGCGACGCTGGTCGTGCTCATCGCGGCGGTGCCGGGCTTTCACGGCGATCCGGACCGCCGTACGCTCGCCGAGCTCTCGGTTCCTCTTGCCGCAGTGCTCCTTGTCGTTCGTGTGACGGTGACTCGCCGCGCGCTCAGGCGCCAGCGGATCCTCTATGCGAGCGCTGAACCCGAACCCGAAGGCTGGCCCTTGACCGGCGCTGTTGTCGTGCTCGGGTTGGCATCAGCCGTGACCGCATTTGTCACCGAGACGCTCGTCGGCACGCTGCAATCCTTCGCGGACACGGCGCACCTCTCGGAGTTCGTCGTCGCGGTCCTGATCGTCGCGATCCTCGGAAACGCGACGGAGCACGGGAGCGCCGTGCTGCTGGCGCGGCGCGGGAGAGTCAAGCTGGCGGTTGAGATCCCGCTGGCCTCGAGCGCTCAGATCGCGGGCTTGCTGATACCGCTGATTGCTCTGATCTCGTGGGCCTTCGAGCCGATTGCCCTCAGCTTCCGGCCTATCGAGCTCGTGGCGATGGGGGCCGCGGCGGCCCTGCCGGCGGTCGTGCTGAGGCCCGGGAGAACGACACGTTGCGGCGGAGTGATACTCCTGGTCGCCTACGCGGCTCTCGCCGTTGCCTTCTTCCTCTCCGGCGACCGCTGACGCGCGGGGCGGATCTGCGGCGGCGTCTGTTCAGAGCGCTTCGACTGCTCGAGTGCCCGGCTCGCCGCGAGGTATCGCTCGAGGTTCGCCGGCCCCGGGTCGTCCGAGAACGCGTGGACGGCGTCGACGAATTGCCGGAGTGCGCCTCGGGCCGTCATCGGAAGTGCGCCGCCCCGAAGGCGAGCAGCATGAGGATCGCCGCGAGCGGTACGACGAACACGAGCACCGCGAGCGCCAGGATGGCGGGCGTCGCTGCGCTGGCGCCTTCGTTTGCGATCTCGCGTGCGTGCTCGGCCTCGTGCACTGTCGCACGGATCGGGTGGCGAAGAAAGCTCTCGTGCCGTGGCACGTCGCTGGACTGATCGGGCTGCACGTCGCCAAGGTTGCGTCCGGGCCGCGCTCACGTCTTCACGGCCAGCGTCCAACTCCACTACCCGCCAGCAGGAGTCCGAGGGGTGCCGTCAGCAGCAGGACACGACGGCCGCTGGCGCTGATGCCTCGCGTCGTTGTCTCGGCGACGCTGTGTCCGCCTCAGTAAGGGACGAATCGAGGGGGGCTAGCTGATGCTGGCGACGCTGATCAACGTACCCGCGGGCATCGGCTACCCGCTGCTCTTCGGCCTGGTGGCAGCCGAGTCTGCCGGGGCGCTCGTCCCGGGTGAGACGAGCCTGATCGTCGCCGCCGCCCTGGCCGCGCAGGGCCGGCTCTCGCTCCCACTCGTGATCGCGGTCGCCGCCGGGGCGGCGATCTTCGGCGACAACGTTGGCTACCTGATCGGACGCAGAGGACTGCGCCGGCTCGTCGACCGGCCCGGTCGCTGGGCGGCAGGGAGAGCGCGGCTCATCGAGCGCGGGGAGGTGTTCTTCGCGCGCCACGGCTCGGCCGCCGTCTTCTTCGGTCGCTGGCTGCCCGGGCTGCGGGTCGTCACCTCCTGGCTCGCCGGCGCCGACCGGATGCCGTGGCGGCGCTTCCTGCTCTGGAATGCCCTCGGCGGGATCGCCTGGGCGACCACGGTCGGCACGCTCGCCTACCTGCTAGGCCGAAGCGCGTCCGGCTCGCTGGGTGCGATCGGCTTCGCCGCCGTCGGCGTCGCCGCCCTCGTCTACCTCATCACCCGCGTCCGCCGCCGCCTGCGTGGGCGCTCTCGGCGGCCGCCGGCTGCGCAGAGGCCCGAGGACGCGCCATGATGACCTCACGCAGATGAACGCGCCTCATTCCAGCCAGCAGGTATGCGCGAGTTCCCCTCAGCGGGGGTTGGTAGATGGTCGCTGGCCGTGCAGACGCAGACCCGCAAAGGGGGGATGCTCATCCGTAGTCAACGACACCGGCCAGAAAGGACTTCGCCATGGACGCGGACCTTCTCCAGCTCCAGCGCGTTCGACGCACGCTGCGGCAGACGCGATCCCGAAGTACGCTGATCACGTGTTCGCTGTGCCTGCGCGTGCGCCGCGGTTCGGAGTGGATCGAGGCAGAGCATGTGATCAGGGAGATTCGCTCCTACGAGCTCGATGCCCCGCCGCGGCTGCAGCCCGCGGTATGCGACGTCTGCGCCGAATCGATCCTCGGCCGGCGAGCGCAGGAAGCCGAGCCCATCGCGGCGTGAACAGATTCTCGCTCGATCTTCGTCGTCCGTTCGGATCGTGAGCCCGCTGCAATGACCGAGGATGGACGCAAGAACGCGAGCGCGCCGCCGGCGCCGGGCGGATCGCCGCCGACGCCGCCGCGGATGCCCGGCTTTCGCCCGGGCCGCATTTGGATTCTCTTCGTCATCGCACTGTTCGCGTTCAACTTCTACCTCGGCTCACGGGCGACGCAGCCGCAGTCCCGCGTCCGTGTTCCGTACAGCCCATTCTTCTTGAACGAGGTGACGGCGGGGCACGTCAAGGAGATCACGTCGAAGGGCACGGCAGTTCAAGGCACGTTCACGAAGGCGTTGCGGTACGCGGGGTCCAAGCCGACGACGCGTTTCGAAACGGAGATTCCCGCGTTCGCCGACAACAACGCTCTGTCACGTCTCCTTCAGAAGAAGAAGGTGGTCGTCAACGCGCAACCGCTCGACACGGGAGCGCCGTGGTGGCAGAACCTGTTGCTCGGCTTCGGGCCGACGATCCTCTTTCTCGTCCTGCTGTTCTGGTTGATGCGTCGTGCCGGAAACGTTCAGAACGTCCTCGGGTCGTTCGGGCGCTCCCGCGCGCGCCGGTACCAACCGTCCGGCGACCGAGTCACGTTCGCGGACGTGGCGGGGATCGACGAAGCGAAGGCGGAGCTGACCGAGGTCGTCGACTTCCTGCGGCATCCCGAGAAGTACCGTCAGCTCGGCGGCCGAATACCCCATGGCGTGCTGCTCTCCGGTCTGCCGGGCACCGGCAAGACGCTCCTCGCGCGGGCGGTCGCGGGTGAGGCGGACGTCCCGTTCTTCTCGATGGCGGCTTCCGAGTTCGTCGAGGCGATCGTGGGCGTCGGCGCGTCACGCGTGCGCGACCTGTTCACGCAGGCGAAGGAGGCCGCCCCGGCGATCGTGTTCATCGACGAGCTGGATGCGGTCGGCCGGTCGCGCACATCCGGCGTCGCGGGCTTCAGCGGCGGCAACGACGAGCGCGAGCAGACGCTGAACCAGATTCTGACCGAGATGGATGGGTTCGACTCGTCGACCAACGTGATCGTCATCGGCGCGACCAACCGGCCCGACGTTCTCGACCAGGCTCTGCTTCGCCCCGGTCGTTTCGATCGGAGAGTGGCAGTGCAGCCGCCCGACCGTGCCGGCCGCGAGGCGATCCTCCAGGTGCACGCTCGTGGCGTGCCGCTGGCACCCGACGTCGACCTCCGCAGAATCGCATCGACCACGCCGGGCATGGTTGGTGCGGATCTCGCCAATCTCGTCAACGAGGCCGCGCTGCTGGCGGCACGGCGGAACCACAAGGTCGTCGACGAATCCGACTTCACCGATGCGCTCGAGCGGATCGTGCTCGGCGCCGAACGGCAGGTGATGATGGGCCCCGAAGACCGTCGCCGTACCGCCTACCACGAGGCCGGGCACGCGCTCGTCGGCATGCTCACCGACGGCGCCGATCCGGTGCGCAAGGTCTCGATCATCCCCCGCGGGATGGCGCTCGGCGTCACGTTTGCGGCGCCAGAGAGTGACCGCTTCAACTACCGCGAGACCGAGGCGCGGGCGAGGGTCAACGTTGCACTCGGCGGGCGCGCGGCGGAGGAGGTCGTGTTCGGCGAGACGAGTACGGGCGCGGAGTCGGATATCGCGCAGCTCACGGAGATCGCCCGCCAGATGGTGGGACGCTGGGGTATGAGCGCGGCCATCGGCCCGGTCGCGGTTATCCCGCGCGACGGCGTGGGCCCCTTCCTTCCAGGAGCCGCCGAGGTCTCGCCTGATACACAGCGAGTCATAGACGAGGAGGTCCGCCGCCTCGTCGACGAGTCGCACCAGCAAGTCGTCGTGCTCCTTCAGCAGAATCGGAGCAAGCTCGATTCGCTGGCGACCGCGCTCCTCGAGCATGAGACGCTCGACGAAGACGATGTGTACGCAGCCGCAGGAGTCCCGCGAGCCGCGACTGCGGTCGCCGACCCGCAGGCGGCGGCGGCTCGATCGCGGCTCGACAGCTGACTGCTTCCGCGATAGGCGCGGGCGGGTGCACGACGCCCCGCCCGTGCTCATCGCGGGTCGACGGCTCAGGCAGCGGCCTGAAGGTCCTCTGCCCGGCGTCCGTCGCGCGCCTCGGCGGGGATCGCCTCGAACGCGTGCACGACGCGCTCGGTCTTCAGCTCGTGTGCGATCAACCCGACCACGGCGAACCCGATGAAGCCAACCGCCTCGCCGAATGAGAGCCAGGTCAGCATCGAGCCGGTGAACACGACCGAAGCGACGACCGACCACAGCGCCAGCGCACCGGTCCCGGCGTCCAGCAGGCGCTGGACGAGGCCGCGTGCGCGGTCGAGCTGAACGAGGGCCAGGAGCGCGAGCGCGCCGAGGCTGACTCCGAACATCAGCCAACCCGTCACGATCGGCCTGAACGCCTGGCTCGCGGCGACGACGACCGTGCCGGCGAGGGCGAGAACGACGTTGCTGATGAAGCGTGGGCTCATTTCGATTCCTCCTTCGTGAGTCCGTACGAGTGTTGTCACGGACAATGGTCGCCGCCGGTCTGGCCCCTGGGCATCGCGGCCAGCCTCAACCTGCTACTCCGGCTAGCAGGCAGCGCCGACTTCCGACAGGCAGTAAGCGATCTGCTTAGGCAGCTGCGAGAGAGCGCCGGCGGTTGAAGCGCTCGATGCGACTGCCACTCGCAACCGCGTGCTCACGCCCGGTGTAGACGGGATGGCAGTTCGAGCAGACCTCGACGGAGATCGTGTGCGCGGTTGAGCGGGTGCTGAACGATGCGCCGCACGTGGAACAGCGCGCGTCGACGAGATGCAACGTTGGATGCTGCGTCACGGGAATCCTTTCGTAGGTGCATGACAACGGCAAATTGGCGCCGGTCACGTCTCTACATATGTAAACGTTGCGCGGGTCGCGCCTGTTCCCGGGCGGCGCTGGGATGGCCGCGCCTCCCGCGGTCTGCGAGCTGAGCTCAGGCCGCGCTCGCGCGAGCGATGGATCGCGGGCCTTCAGCGGATCTCTATTCGAAAGAGACCCGTCGAGGAGGCAGGTGCGAACGTGAGAGATCCACTCAGATGAGCAAGCAGGCGACGATGCGCTGGGTCCTCGTGCTGACCGGCATCGGCTCGTTGATGGCGGCGCTGGACACGCTCGTGGTGTCGACGGCGCTGAGCACGATCCGGCTGGATCTCGGCGCTTCGGTCGAGCAGCTGGAGTGGACGGTCAACGCCTACAACCTGAGCTTCGCCGTGTTGCTGATCACGGGGGCGGCGCTCGGTGACCGCTACGGGCGCCGCAAGCTCTACGCGGTCGGCTTGGGGCTGTTCGCCGCGGCGTCGGCTGCGTGCGCGCTGGCGCCCGGCGTCGGCTGGCTGATCGCCGCGCGGGCCGTGCAGGGTGCGGGCTCGGCGCTCTTGATGCCGCTCGGCTTGGCGCTTCTGAGCGCGGCGTTCCCGCCCGAGCGACGAGGGGCCGCAATCGGGATCTTCAGCGCAATCACAGGGCTGGCCGTTGCGAGCGGGCCGCTCGTCGGCGGCGCGATCGTCGAGGGGATCAGCTGGGAGTGGATCTTCTGGGTCAACGTCCCGATCGGGCTGCTCGCAGTTCCGCTCGTGCTCACTCGCATGAAGGAGAGCTTCGGGCCCGACACGAGCCTCGATCTCCGCGGCCTTGCACTCGTGACGGGCGGCGCGCTCGGGTTCGTGTGGGGGCTCGTGCGTGGAAACCAGGTCGGCTGGGGCAGCGTCGAGGTGGTCGGTTCGCTGGCAATCGGAGTGCTGCTCGCCGTGGCGTTCGTCGCCTGGGAGTTGCGCGCCCGCGAGCCGATGCTGCCGATGCATTTCTTCCGGTCGCGGCCCTTCTCGGCGGGCAACGCGGCGATTTTCTTCACGTTCGCATCGTTGTTCGGCGCGGTGTTCTTCTACGCGCAGCTGCTGCAGATCTCGCTCGGCTACGGTCCGCTCGATGCGGGGCTGCGGCTCCTTCCCTGGACGGCCACGTTCATCACGGTTGCCCCGATCGCCGGCGCGCTCGCCGATCGGATCGGAGAGCGGCCGTTGATGGTCGGTGGACTGTTCCTCCAGGCTGCGGGGATGTTGTGGCTGGCGCTGATCGCCGAGCCCGGCCTCGCCTACTCCCGGTTGCTCGGGCCGTTCATCGTCGCCGGGGTCGGCATCTCCATGGCCATTCCAGCCGCGCAGAACTCCGTGGTCGGCGCGGTTTCGATGGAGGCGATCGGCAAGGCGGCCGGCGTCAACAGCATGATGCGCGAGCTCGGCGGCGTCTTCGGAATCGCCGTCGTGGTCGCCGTCTTCGCCGCGGCGGGCAGCTATGCCTCCCCGGCGGCGTTCACCGACGGATTCGCACCGGCGATCGGCGTCGCAGCCGGGCTGGCGCTCGCCGGAGCGTTCGCGGGACTGGCGCTGCCCGGCCGCCGCCGGGCGACCGAGACCAGCTTCGACCGCGCAATGGAGGTACTGACATGAAACGTGTGATGGTTCGCTACAAGGTCAAGCCCGATCGGGCAACGGAGAACGAAGAGCTCGTGCGCGCGGTCTACGACGAGCTGCAGCGCACCGACCCCGCCGGGTTTCGGTACGCAACATTCCAGCTGGACGACGGCGTGAGCTTCGTCCACGTCGCGTCGATCGAAACCGAGGACGGGCGCAGCCCGCTGTCGGACGTGAATGCGTTCAAGCGGTTCCAGGAGAACATCGGCGAGCGGTGCGACGAGGCTCCCGTCGCGACAGAGCTCCGCGAGATCGGCTCGTTCCGGTTCTTCGGCGATTGAGCGAGACATGAAGCCGTCCGAACCACACTCCGTCGTCCACCTCGAGTTGCACACGACCGATCTGCCGTGCGCCAGCGCGTTCTACTCGCGGCTCTTGAGCTGGCGCCCGGAGCGGATCGAGGCCGGATGCGGCTCATACCTCGCGCTCGAGCTGGGCGGCGGTTTCGGCGGCGGCATCGTCGAGTGCGGCGCCCGGCGGCCATTGTGGCTGCCCTATGTCCAGGTCGACCGGGTCGACGAGTTCACCGACCGCGCACGCCGACTCGGGGCGTCCGTCTTGCTCGAACCCCGCGAGGGCCCGGCTGGTTGGCGTAGCGTCGTGGCCACGCCCAAGGGTGGGGAGATCGCCTTCTGGCAGCCGAAGCTTGGGGCCGGTGCGATGAGATGAAGACCGATCCGACAACGTCGACCGTGAACGAGCACGAGTTGCTCGAAGCAGCCAGGCGGGGCGACGAGGACGCCTTCGGCCGGCTCGTCGGGCAATACCGCGCCGAGCTTCACGCTCATTGTTACCGGATGCTCGGATCGGTTCCGGATGCCGAGGACGCGCTCCAGGAAGCGCTGCTCGGTGCCTGGCGCGGGCTGCCTCGGTTCGAGGGCCGAAGCTCGTTTCGATCCTGGCTCTACAGAATCGCGACGAACGCCTGCCTGAAGGCGATCGAGCGGCGGCCCAAACGGGTGCTTCCGATCGACTATGGCCCGGCAGCGGATCCCCACGATGGCCCCGGCGAGCCGCTCGTCGAGTCGGTCTGGGTAGATCCCTACCCCGATGAGAAGCTCGGCCTCGAGGACGGGTTCGCCGGCCCCGACGCTCGCTACGAGCGGCGCGAAAGCGTCGAGCTGGCCTTCATCGCTGCCCTCCAGCACCTCCCGGCGCGACAACGCGCCGTGCTGATCCTTCGCGACGTGCTCGGCTTCTCGGCGCGCGAAGTTGCGGAGGCGCTCGAGACGACGGCGGTTTCGGTGGACAGCGCGCTACAACGCGCCCACAAGACTGTTGACGAGCGGGTCCCCGAGCAAAGTCAGCAGGCGGCTCTGCGCTTGCTCGGAGACGTTGCGCTGCGCGATGTCGTGGACGGCTACGTCGACGCCTGGGAGCGCGGCGACGTCGACGCGGTCGTCGCCATGCTGGCCGAGAACGCCACGATCGCGATGCCCCCGATGCCGACCTGGTATCGCGGTCGCGATGCGGTCGCCGCGTTCCTCCGGGGCTGGCCGCTCGCCGGCGAGCGCCGCTGGCGCCTCGTTCCCGCCCGAGCGAACGGGCAGCTGGCTTTCGCCCACTACATCTGGGACGAAGAGAAAGACAGCTTCATGGCGCACAGCGTCAACGTGCTCGCGCTGCGCGGCGCACACATCGACGAGATCACGGCCTTCCTTGCGCCCGAGGCCTTCGCGCGCTTCGGCCTGCCCGACGAGATCGAGGCCTAGGAGGGTTTGGCGAAATAGTGGCTGGGCCGCTCGGCCGCGCTGGACGCCGCGCTGCCGCGTCCTCGGTCGCCCCGATAGCACCACTATCGGGGCTCCCTGCGTCCTTGCATCGCGACGCCCATCGCACCCGTGCGACGGAGCACCATTTCGCCAAACCCTCCTAGAGCCGAGGCATCGCCTGCAGCCGCTCCTCCCAGTCGCGGGCGTGGTCGGCTCGTTCGGCGCGGAGGGCCTCGCGCACACCCGGAAGCGCGACCCGGGTGCGCAGGATCTCCGAGACGAGGTGCAGATCCTCGGCGGCCTCGGCGGCATCGGTGGGTGGCGGAACCTCGCCGCGGCAGACGCGCAGGAAGGTCCCGGCCTGCGCCTGCATCGGATCGACCCACGGCAGCTGCGGCCGGCTCCGCTCGGGCGTCGCGCCTGCTCCGGGATCGCGGTAGACCTCGAGCGTGCCGGCGCGCTTGACTGCCAGCGAAGGTGCGGGACGAAGCCGTACATAGCCGCGCTCAAAGGCAACGAGAGCCTCCTCCTCGAGTCCGACGGTCACCCGGTACGGGTCGACCTCGATCGTCGCAGGGACTCCTGACTCGCTCTCGAACGCGTAGAGCCGTCCCGAGACGTGCACGAAGACGACGCGGTAGCGCTCCCCGAGGAGGTGCCGCAGCAGGTTGAGCGGGTGGACGAGCTCGTCTGTGTATTTCGACAGGGCCCAGCGCTCGTCGTCGTCGCCTGCGAACTCGGGCGGTGGTTCCTCTGCGTTGACTGGAGGCGCATCCTCGCCGGCGTTGATCAACGCGGGATGCGCGTTCGCAATCCAGTCGCCGCGCGAATAACAGATCCGCACATAGCGCAGCGCGCCCAGTTCGCCGCTCGCCTTCCATGCATCGACAGTCCGCTTGGCTGCGGCGGTCGCCGGATCGCAACGGCGGTGGTAGCCGACCATGTGCACGCAGCCGGCGTCGCGTGCGAGGCTCGCGAGGCGGTCGCCTGCCGACGCGCTGAGCGCGAGCGGCTTCTCGGTGAAGAGACAGGCCACGTCTGGGTAGAGCTCCGGAAGCAGCGCGGCGTGATACGCGTACTTCTGCGTGGCGACGATCCCGTCGAGCTGCTCGGAGTCGAGTAGCTCGCGGTGATCCCGATAGACGCGCCCGATTCCGTACCGCGCCGCGACGAGCTCGGCAGTGCGCTGCCGCGGTTCCGCGAGCGCGACCAGCTCGCACTCCTCACGCAGCTGCGCGTAGCTCCGGATATGGGCGAGCTGGCCCATGAAGCCCGCACCGACGAACCCGATCCGGATCCTTGCCGCCACCCCGCTACCAGTCGGCGATCGCGCCGCTCGCATGCTCGAGTAGCGGCAGCTTGTACGGCCGGTACGGATGCCCGCGGCAGAGCTCGACATCGAGCTCGACGCCCCAGCCTGGCTTGTCCGACAGCCGGAGGTAGCCGTCGCGGACCTCGAGCGGCTCCGTCAACAGCTCACGCGTCCAGGCTGGTGGGTACAGGCAGTGCTCGAGCGCGACGAAGTTCGGCGAAGCCATGGCGACATGAGCCGAGACGATCGTGTTGACGGGGCCGAGAGGGTTGTGCGGAGCGAACCCGCAGTAGTAGACCTCGGCCATCGAGGCGATCGCCCGTGCCTCGAGCACGCCGCCGCAATGCGACAGGTCGGGCTGCACGAGCGCCGCGCCGCCGAGCTCGAGCACCTCGCGAAAGGCCCACTTCGTGAACAGGCGCTCGCCGGTCGCGACCGGGATCGACGTTGCCCGCGCGACCTGCGCGACCCCCTTCGCGTTCTCCGGCAGTGCCGGCTCCTCGAGGAACCAGATGTTGTAGGGCTCGATTGCCCGAGCGAGCTTGATCGACATCGCCGGCGCAAGTCGTCCATGCGCGTCCCACGCGATCTCGACGTCCTGACCGACGGCGTCGCGGAGCGCCGCGACACGCTCGGCGGCGCGGCGGAAGATGCCGTCGCCCTGGACCGGCAGGACGGGAACGTCGATGCCGGCCTTCATCGCCGTGAAGCCGCGCTCGACGAGCGAGCGCGCGCTCTGCGCGAGCTCCTCGAGCGTGGCGCCGCTCGGCCCATTCACGTACAGCTTGATGCGGTCGTGGCAGCGGCCGCCGAGCAGCTCGTAGACCGGTAGACCTGCAACCTTGCCCTTGATGTCCCACAACGCCTGCTCGATCGCGCTCATCGCCGAGAGGGTCACCGCGCCGCTTCGGAAGAACGGCTGTCGGTACATCACTTGCCAGAGATGCTGGATCCGCGCCGGGTCCTCGCCGACGACGTACTCCCGGTATTCCTCGATCGCTGCCGCGACTGCGCGCGGATGTCCCGGCAAGCTGCCCTCGCCGACGCCGCTCAGGCCTTCGTCCGTCTCGACGACGACGAAGAGCCAGTTGCGCGACCCGATGTCGACGATGAGCGGCTCGACCGAGGTGATCTTCACGTCTACGCCGGCACGGGCATCGGCTCGTCCGTCGGCGTGCGGGTGAGGAGCGACTCGCCGGTGACAGGGTCGAAGAAGTAGCAGCGCTCGGGGTCGAGCGCGAGCCGGATCGTCTTGCCCAGTAGCTGCCGGGTCCCCGACGGGAGCCTCGCGGCGAAGAGCGCGCGAGCGTCCTGCACGAGCAGCGCCTGCTCCTCGCCCTCGCGAATGCTGAGGATCTCGTCGGTCTCGACCGGTGCGGCGTCGACGGGGAAGAAGACGAGCACCTCCACGCCGAGGTTTTCCTCGACCGTCACGTTGCCCTCGATCGACCAGGCCGGCGATTGGCTCTCGTCGACCAGGGCGAAGTGCTCCGGACGGACACCGAGGATGACACGCGGCGGCAGCCTGACGGCGTCGGGGCCGAGCTCGGCGAGCGGGAGGGAGAAGCCGGCGAAGCGGAGGGCGCCGTCGGTGACGTGCGCCTCGACGAGGTTCATCGAGGGCGAGCCGATGAACGCCGCGACGAAGAGGTTCACCGGCGACCAGTAGAGACCCTGGGGCGTGTCGACTTGCTGGAGCTTGCCCGCGTTCATGACGGCAGCACGCTGTCCGAGCGTCATCGCCTCGATCTGGTCGTGCGTGACGTAGACGGTGGTCACGCCGAGCTGCGCGTGCAGTTGCGCGAGGTCGGCGCGGACGCGCACGCGGAGCTTCGCGTCGAGGTTGGAGAGCGGCTCGTCCATGAGATAGACGAGGGGGCGCCGGGCGATCGCGCGGCCCATAGCGACGCGCTGTCGCTGCCCGCCGGAGAGAGCGAGCGGCCGGCGGTCCAGGAGTTCCTCGAGCCCGAGCAGACGCGCGGCCTCCGAGATCCGCGCGGCGATCTCGGCGCGCGGCGTCCCTCGCACCTTGAGGCCGAACGCGATGTTCCTGCGCACGGTCATGTGCGGGTAGAGGGCGTAGTTCTGGAAGACCATCGCGATGTCGCGATCCGCAGGACCGATGTCCGTCACATCCCGATCGCCGATCAGGATCGTTCCGTCGGTGACATCCTCGAGTCCGGCAATGCAGCGCAGGAGCGTCGTCTTGCCGCAACCGGACGGGCCGACGAGCACCATGAACTCGCCGTCCCCGATCGTCAGGTCGACCCCGTCGACGGCATGCACGCCGTTCGGGAACGTCTTCGCGATCGTCTGGAGCTCGATGCCGGCCACCGTTGGCCCGTCAGCCCTTCAATCCGGTTGTCACGATGCCGCGCGTGAGCTTCTTCTGCAGGAAGAAGAACACCAGTGCCGCCGGCAGCGTGAACATCAGCGCGCCCGCGAGTGTTGCCGGTACCAGCGTGATCTGCTGTCCCGGGTCGGTGTACCCCGTGGCGATCTTCACACCCAGAGGGGCGAGCCGGTCGGGCAGGAGCAGCGACGCATAGATGTACTCGCCCCACCAGCCGGTGCCGAGCAGGATGAGCCCGACTGCAACCGGAGCGGCCGAGTTCGGCAGGTAGATCTGCAGGAACGTTCGTAGATGGCCGCACCCGTCGATCGCTGCGGCGTCGTCGAGCTCGGTGGGGAAGCTCGCGTAGAACTGGCGGAAGAGGAAGATCAGGAACGCGCTGCCGCTGATTCCCCAGATCAGCCACGGCCAGCGCGTCGAGTACATGCCGAGGTGGACGGCCACCCAGAAGAAAGGAATGAAGATCATCGAGAACGGGATGAACGTCGTGGCGAGCACGAGGATGAAGAACGTGTTGCGCCCCCGCGCGCGGATGCGCGCAAACGCATAGCCCGCAAGTGCGCTCGTGATGACGGCGGGCACGGTCGCCAGGAACGTCAGGACGACCGTGTTCCACATGTAATGGGAGAACAGAAACTGCCCCGACCACGCAAAGCGGTAATTCTCCCAGTGCGCGGGGTGCGGGATGACGGGACCGCTGACGCCTTCGTTCATGCCGCGCAGCGAGTTGAAGAACCCCCAGACGATCGGGGCGACGAAGACGGCCGCGAGCCCGACCACGAGCGCGTACAGGAGCGTTCGCGTCGCGACGCGTTTCAGCGTCCAGCGCTTGCGTCGGCGTCGGCGGGCCGGAACCGCGTTCGTAGCTACTGCGTCCGGCGTCATTTGCCGTACTGCTCTCGCGTGGAGAAGACCCAGAAGCGACCGCTCAAGAAGACGAGCGCGGTGACGATGAGGAGGAAGGTGACGAAGATCCAGGCGATCGCTGCGCCGTAGCCGAAGTCGCCCTCACCGAAGATCAGGTTGAGGGCGTAGAGGTTGACGAAGATGTTCTGTGACGGCACCGTCGACCCGACGAGACCTTGCTGTAGCCCCGGCGAGAGGAGAATCGGCTCGACGAATGTGTTGGCGGCGAAGACGAGGCCCCAGACGAGCTGGAACATGATCACCGGTGTCAGGAGCGGCAGCGTGATCGCGGTGAACCGCCTCAGGCCGTTCGCACCGTCGATCCGGGCCACCTCGTAGAGGTCCTCGGGGATGCTCTTCAGCCCGGCGAGGAAGATCAGCATGCCCGAGCCGGCGCCGCCCCAGAGGAGGAGCATGACCAGCGTCTCCGTCGGATGGTCGAGCAGCCAGTCAATGTGGCTGCTGCCGCCGAGCGCGCCGAGCACGCGGTTGATGAGCCCACCGTCCTGCGCGGTGATCGCCTTCCAGATGAACGCCTTGGCGACGACGGGGACCACGACCGCGAGATAGAAGAGCGTGCGCCAGAGCCCCAGGAGCTTGATGCCGGCGTTGAGGATCATCGCCAGCCCGAGCTGTGTCACGATCCAGAGCGGGACGATCGTCACCATGAAGACGCCGGTTCTCTCGAGCGAGAGCCACAGCTCGTGGTCGTGGTACGCGCGAACGTAGTTGTCGGCGCCCACGTAATGGAGGTTGGTGTGGAAGTTCACCGTAGTCAGGTTCGACAGGGACATTGCGAACCCGAGCACGAGTGGAATCGAGGTCAGGGCGATGAAGCCAAGGAGCCACGGTGAGAGGAAGCTGTAGAAGGCGAGCGTCTCCCGTCGCCGGAAGGACGCTCGCCTTATCGGTTTGGCTGCGGTCGCAGCGACTGATGTTTCGGCCGTTCCCACAGCGTCCTCCGTGGACTCCTAGCCGTGCTTGCCCACCTCGATCGCGCGGTTCGTGTCCGCCTCGACCTTCTTCATGAAGCTCGTGAAGGACATCTTCCCCTTTGCTGCGTCCGCCAGGTACTTCTGGTAGGCCGTGGCGACGGCCGTGTTGTCGGCGAGCCCGACGAGGTTCGGGTTGTACTGGAGCGTGAGCTTCGACGCCGGCAGCTCATGGAGCAGCACCTTCTTCGCGTTCCGCTGCACCGCGGTCTGCTCCGGGAGCCGGTCGAAGAGCGACAGCTGGGCAGGCACGCCCCACCCGATGCCGGCGCGCTCGCGTGCGGGCTTGCCGCCCATGTACCACTCGAACACGGTCCAGGCCGCCTCGGGGTTGTTCGTCTTCGCGCTGATGACCCAGCCGGTCGCGGTGATCGTCGGATTGAGGTGCTTGCCGCCCTTCCAGTTGGGTGAAGAGAGCAGTAGCGACGATGCGCTCGCCTTCGTGTTGCCGGTGAGCATCCCGAGGAACCAGTAGCCGTACTGGGTCATCCCGACCTTGCCGGCGACGAAGCCCGGTCCGGACCAGCCGTCCGGGCTCGGGTTCTCGGGCCCGACGTCGAGCTTGCGCTGGGAGTAGCGGAACGAATACTGGAACGCCTCCATCGCAGCTGGGTTGTTGGTGAGGTTGATCCGGGAGAAGTCCTTCGGATAGAGACTCTTCCCGATCGACGCCAGCTGCACCATGACGTGGCGGTCGATCCAGGCATAGCTGCTCGCGATGTCGAGCACCCACTTGAGGCCCGAGTTCTTCTTCTTGAGCTTCAGGGTGATGTCCCACAGATCGTCGTAGCTCCACTTGTCGGTCGGCCCCGGCAGATCGATGCCCGTCCCCTTGAAGAGGCTGGTGTTGACCCAGACCGTCTCGTCGGGAGACCAGTCCTTGACCATGCCGTAGCGCGGGCCGACACCGATCCTGCCGTTCTTGTACCGGTAGTAGTCGTTGGCCGCCGTGAGATCGGCAGGGTGGAGCAGGTCGCTCGCGCTGAAGTACGGATCGAGATTGAGCAGCTGGCCGCGCGCGGCCCACTGCGGGACGAGCGGACCCTGGGTGCGCCAGATGTCCGGTGGCTGGCCGGCGGTCATCATCGCCTGGAACTTCGCCGCATCGACGTTCAGGAGCTCGATCGTGATGTTCGGGTGATCGTCCTCGAACGCCTTGACGTCGGCCGCGGTCAGCTCCTTCCCCATGAGAACGACCTTGGTCGGCGACAGGCGACGCCGGGGGATCGCAGCCGCGAGCTCGGGTCCGACGAGGGAGCCGGCGGCAAGCGAGCCGGCGAGACCTGCCGTCCGCTGGAGAAACCCGCGACGTGAGATGCGACTGTCTTCGTTGGGTTCCGACATGCCTGCCGTCCTTTCCATCGCTCTGTATCTCGCGCTAGCTTGTCTGATATGTTCGGCCATGTCAAGATGGGTTGCTCAATGGAATTGCGCTTGACTCGACCCGGAAGATGAAACAAGCTGTCCAACATGACTGATAAGTCTCGCTCGGTTGACGAGCTCGCGCCGGTTGATCGAACGTCCGTTCTGGAGTCGGTGCTCGAGCAGCTCGAAGGGCTGATCTTCGGCGGCCTCGAGCCCGGAGAGGCGCTGCCGTCGGAGGGAAAGCTTGCGGAGGCGCTCGGCGTGAGCCGCCTCACGGTTCGCGAAGCCACGCGAACGTTGCAGGCACGCGGGCTCCTGGAGGTCACGCAGGGACGGCGGCCGAGGGTCGCGGCGCCCAACGGAGCTCTGCTCGGGGACTTCTTCGAGATCGCGGTGCGCCGCGACCCGCGGGCTCTCCTCGACCTCCTCGACGTGCGGAGAGCGCTCGAGGTGCACATCGCCGCGCTCGCGGCGAGGCGCGCGACGAAAGGCGACATCGCCGACATGGAGATGTCGATCGCTGCGATGCGTGCGGGCGAAGGCGAGTCCGAGGCCTTTCACGCCGCAGACGTCCGGTTCCACGAGAACCTCGCGGCCGCCTCGGGCAACCGCATGCTCGTCTTCCTCATCGAGGCGCTGGCGGGGCCTCTCCGCGAGAGCCGGCTTCGCAGCTTCGCGGGTCACCGCGCCCGAGGCGGTGGGGTCGAAGACGTGGTGCAGCAGCACCAGGCGATCCTCGACGGGGTCAGGGCGCGCAGCCCAAAAGCGGCCGCTCAGGCGATGCGCGACCACCTCGAGCAGACCGAGAGAGACCTGCGCGCGCTGCTGCAAGGTTCCGCGAATCAGGAGCCGAAGAGCGAAGAATGAGGATCGTCGACGTCGTCACGACGGTTGTCGGGGCCCCCTGGCGGGAGCTCACCTTCGTCGAGCTCGTCACGCAGGACGGTCGTCGCGGCGTCAGCGAGGTGCGGATGGTCACCAAGACGGACACGCTGCTTGCGTGCATCTCCGAGCTCGCCGATCGCCACGTCGTCGGCACGGATCCATTCGACCGGGAGACGCTTGCGTTCAACATCCAGCGGGCGGAGTACGGACGGCCGGGCGAGGTGACGCAGTCCGCCCTCGCAGCGTTCGACATTGCCTGCTGGGACCTGATCGGGCAGGAGCTCGACGTCCCCGTCTGGAAGCTGCTCGGCGGTCGATACCGCGAGCGGGTTCGGGCCTACGCGAACGGCTGGTACCAGAACGGCCGCGACCCGGCCGCAATCGCGGAACAGGCCGGCGACGTCGTCGCGCGAGGCTACACCGCGCTCAAGCTCGATCCGTTCGGAAGTGCCTCCGTCGGTCTCGCGCCCGCCGAGCAACGGCGTTCGCTCGAGCTCGTGGCTGCCGTGCGCGCCGCCGTTGGGCCGGACGTCCAGATCATGATCGAGATGCACGGCCGCTTCTCGCCCGCCGCCGCCGCCGAGATCGCGGCCGAACTCGAGCCGTTCGCCCCGGCGTGGCTGGAGGAGCCGGTTCCATTCGACAGCCCCACCGGGCTCGCCCGCATTCGCAGCGCAACGCGACGCCCGATTGCGAGTGGCGAGCGCATCCACCTGCTCTCGGACTTCTGCGCGCTCATCGAGCAGGGCCTCGTCGACATCGTCCAGGCGGATCTCACACACTTCGGCGGCTTCACAGGACTACGACGCCTCGCAGGATGGGCCGAGGCGTACGAGCTCCCGCTCGCACCCCACAATGTGTGCGGGCCGGTGGGAACGGCGGCGAACGTCCACTTCGCGGTCGCGACCCCGAACCACCTGATCCTCGAGCACTTCAACGACTTCGCCGATCCGTGGGTGAGCGAGCTCGTCGACGCCGCACCCGCGGTCGACCCCGTCGACGGCTGCTTCTCGGTGCCGACCGGTGCCGGGCTCGGCGTCCGCCTCGACCATGACGCCTGTGCCGAGCACCCGCGGACGCATGCCGGGATCTTTCTCTTCAGCGACGGCTGGGAGCGCCGGGGCAACGGGTCTGCGGCACCGGCGGTCCCGGGACTCGAGGGCACCTCCGCGCCGACGCCGCCGTGAGCGGCACCTTCTCGGCAGTGCAGCCAAGCCGCGAGATGCGCGCGCTCGTCGTCGAGCGGCCCGGCGCTGCCGCGGTGCGGCTCGTGCCGCGGCCCGAGCCGGGGCCGGGCGAAGTCCTCGTTCGCATGGGCGCCGCCGGCATTTGCGGTTCGGACGTCGAGGTGCTCGAGGGTCGGCGGCCGGCGCGCTACGTGCGCTACCCGATCATCCCCGGCCACGAGTGGGCGGGGACGGTCAACGCGCTCGGGCCCGGTGTCGAGAACATCGACGAAGGAGCAGTGGTGGTCGCGGAGGGCTTTCGCGCCTGCGGCGACTGCGCCCGATGCCGCGAAGGGCGGACGAATCTCTGCACCAAGGAATACGCCGAGACGGGCTTCACACACTCCGGCGCCTTCGCCGACTTCCTCTGCCTGCCCGCTCGCCTCGTGCATCAACTGCCGGCCGGGAGTGATCTCGCCGCAGCGGCGGTCCTCGAGCCGGCCGCCTGCGTTGCGCAGGGCCTCCTCGAGGTCGATCTCCGGCCGGGGATGACCGCGGCGGTCGTGGGCTCGGGAACGGTCGGGCTGCTCGCCGTCGCGCTCCTGAGTCGCGTCAGCCCGACCCGCCTGGCGCTCGTCGGATCGCGCGCGCCTCGCCTGGCGCTGGGACAAACCCTCGGGGCCACCGAGACCTGGGACGTTCGCCGCGATCTGTACCCCGAGCCCGGTTTTGATCTCGTCTTCGAGGCAGCCGGCACGCCAGACGGCGTTCGTACCGCGATCGACCTCGCTCGGCGGGGCGGCACAGTCGTCCTCGAGGGAATCTCCGGGCGGCCGGCTGGGATCGATCCGGACGCGATCGTGCTCGGACATCTGCGCGTGCAGGGCATCTTCGGCGCCTCGCGCAACGCTTGGCGGTGGGTGACGGAGCTCTTCGCGGCCGGACTGCTCGACACGAAGCCGCTCGTCAGCCACTCGTTTACGCTCGAGGAGCACGCCGCGGCGTTCGCGGCCCTCGCCAACCGGGACGGTGATGCGTTGAAGGTGCAGCTGAGGCCGGCGTGAGCATCCGCCGCGCGCTCGAAGACCTCGGCCTCCCGCCGTCCGACCTGCACGAGCTGCCGACGTCGCAGAAGCGCTTTCCCGATGGCGCGCAGTACCGGTTCGAGATCCCGAGTGTGGAAGGCCCACGGTGTCTCGAGGCCGTTCTCGAGGAAGCCGGTCGTCTCGACGTACCGGTGCACCGCGTCTCCCAGGGAAGCGGCGTCTTCATGCTTACCGACGCGGAGCTCGATGAGTTCGTCACGATCGCCGCAGCGGCGAACGTCGAGCTCAGCCTCTTCGCGCGCCCGAACGCCGGCTGGGACGTCTCAGCGACGAGCCGCGCGCCCGCGGGCGGAGCTCTGGCCGCGGCCGCGCGCGGGCAGGATCAGCTCGTGGCCGTGCTCGAGGACGTCACCCGCGCCGCCGAGCATGGCGTGAGGAGCGTTCTCATCGCCGACATCGGCGCCCTCTACGCCTTCTCGCGGCTGCGCGCGGAAGGTGTCGTGCCGCCTGACATGCAGGCGAAGGTCTCGGTCATGCTCCCGATCGCGAATGCGGCGACGGCGAAAGTCCTCGAGGAGGTCGGCGCCTCGACTCTCAACCTTCCGCCCGACCTCTCCCTCGCGCAGATCGCCGCTGTTCGGGCAGCGGTCGACCTGCCGATCGACTTCTACGTCGAGGCTCCGGACACGCTCGGCGGTTTCGTGCGCCTGCACGAGATTCCCGAGCTGATCCGGATCGCCGCTCCGGTCTACGTCAAGTTCGGCCTGCGAAATGCCCCCGACATCTATCCCTCGGGGACGCATCTCGAAGCGACGGCAATCGCGCTCTCACGCGAGCGCGTGCGGCGGGCACGCCTGGGCCTCGAGCTGCTGCAACGCTCCGGATACGAGCCTGCTCGTTCCGAGCTCGGCGCCGCCGGACTTGCCGTTCCGACTCCGGTGGGCATTGTGCGGTGACTCGGCTCGGCATCGGCGTCGTCGGCGCAGGCAGCATCGGGATTCGCGGCGCCCTCGCGCATCTGTCTCTCGAAGACGTGCTGTATGCGCTGACCGGCATCCTCGGGCCGGCGAAGAGTGTCGTGGCCCTGTCCGGCATCGCGATCCGGCAGCGCGAGTTCGAGGGGTCACTGCACGAGTGCGACGCCGACGACAACTCGCTGCTGCTCCTCGACTTCGGCGCCTCGGTGTTCGCGTTCGTCCACGGGACGTTCGCGGGCAGCCTCACCCGGCTCGGCGAGGTCAACGTGTACGGCAGCGAGGGCACGGTCGAAGGAGAGCTCCATAACGACGCTCCGCTCGAGTACCCGAGCGAGCGGCGCCTCCCGCACGTGACGGACGCGCATGGAGCGCTCGAGGAGGCGCACGTTTTCGAGGATGTCATGCAGCTCGTCGACTGGGTTCGCGATGACATTCCGAGTGTGTGCGACGCTGATCACGCCCGCCACGTGATCGAGATCATCGAGGCGGCCTATCGGTCTGCCGAGACGCGACGGGCGCAAGACCTCGAGACGACGTTCTGATGGCTGCAACACCGTGCCTCGGCGTCGCCTACTACCCGGAGCAATGGCCGCGCGAGCGCTGGGAGATCGATGCAGAGCTGATGGCCCAAGCCGGGCTTCGGCTCGTGCGTGTCGGCGAGTTTGCCTGGGCGCGGCTCGAGCCGCGGCCCGGCGAGTTCGAGCTCGATTGGCTCGAGGAGGCGATCGACGTCATCGCTGCGCGAGAGCTCGAGGTGATCGTCGGCACGCCGACGGCAGCGCCGCCGGCATGGCTTGTCGAGCGCCACCCGGAGATCTTGCCCGTCCGCGCCGACGGGCGCGTCCAACAGTTCGGCCACCGGCGCCACTACTGCCCGAACGTACCGTCGATGCGGGACGCGACCGAGGGAATCGTGGCCGCGCTCGCCGACCGCTTCGGTGACGACGAGCGCGTCGTCGCCTGGCAGATCGACAACGAGCTCTCGGGCCGGTGCTACTGCGGCATCTGTCGCGTCGCCTTCCACGCGTGGCTGCGCGAGCGCTACGGCTCGGTCGGCGCCCTTAACGACGCCTGGGGCACGATCTTCTGGAGTCAGGTCTACGAGGACTGGAGCCAGATCCCGCTCCCTGAGGGCTCGCCGGTCCCGGCCGAGGGGTTTCTCCGCAACTCTCCCAACCCTGGGCTTGCGCTCGACTTCCGGCGCTTCAGCTCGGAGAGCTTGATCGGCTTCCTCCGGCTGCAGGCGGGGATCCTGCGTGGGCGGTGCGCGCCGCGGCAGCGGATCACGCACAACCTGATGGGCTTCCACTTCCCTGAGATCGACTATCGCGCGCTGGCCGAGGAGCTCGACATCGTCTCATGGGACAACTACCCCGTGCTGGATCTCACCCGCCGTTGGTCGACGAAGGCGCTCGCCGCGGACGCGATGCGGGGTTTGAAGAACGCGCCGGTGTGGGTGCTCGAGCAACAGGTCGGGCCACTCGGGTGGGAGCTCCTGCGCACCCCCCGCCGCGGCGAGACGCGGCTCTACACCTTCCAGGCGATCGCACACGGGGCGGAGGCTGTCTGCTACTTCCGCTGGCGCACCGCACGCTTCGGAACCGAGCAGTACTGGCACGGCGTGCTCGACGCGAATGGCCGCGTGGGCCGGCGCTACGAGGAGGTGTGCGCAGTCGCCGCAGAGCTCGAGTCGCAGCGGGAGCGGCTTGCGGGAGCGCGACCGCATGCCGATGTTGCGCTGCTTCACGACTACGACTCGCGTTTCGCTCTTCAGGTGCAGCCGACGAATCCCGTGCTCGCGTACGAGGAGACCGTGCAGAAGCACTACGAGTCGCTCCGGCGGCTCGGCCTTGGCATCGACGTCGTCTCCCCACAGGCCGTCTTGTCGGCGTACCGCGTCGTCGTCGCGCCCGAGCTGTTCGTGATCGACGATGCGATTGCCGGGGCGCTCGCCGCCTACGTCGAGTCCGGCGGCACGCTCGTTCTCGCGCCGCGTACCGGCGTCAAGGACCGTTGGAACGCTGTGCCGGAGCGGCCGGCTCCGGCCTGGCTCGACGAGCTGGCGGGACTCGAGGTGGTCGACTACATGAGCCTGGCCGAGGACACGGCGGCGCGGATCACCGGAGTCGACGGCGTTTCGTTTATCGGCGAAGTGCACGGCTGGTACGAGGAGGTCGAGCTCCACGGCGGGCGGGCCACTGCCGTGTACGCGGACGGGGCGTTCGCCGGGAGCCCTGCGGTCGTGGAGCACACGGTGGGCGCCGGCCGCTGTGTCTACCTTTGCGGTGCCGCGTCGGTACCGACGCTGCAAGCCTTCTACCGGCTGCTCTGCGGCGAGCTCGGCCTGACGCTGCTCGACCTGCCCGACGGCGTCGAGGCGGTGCGGCTCGATGCGAACGGCGACGACCTGCTCTTTCTGCTCAACCACGGTGACGTTGAGTCGGCCGTCGACCTCGGGGAGCGTACCGTCACGCTCGAGCCGCTCGGCGTCGCGCTCGTCGAGGCGCTTTCGCCGGCCGGGTCAGGCCGCGGTTAGGTCGAGCGCGGCCGTGATGGGCAGCACACGAACGCCCCGTTCGACGAGGCGTTCGAGCAGCCGGTCGAGCGTGTCGCCGCCGACCGGGCCCCAGCCTTCGTCGTCGAGCCCGTGGAGGTTGTAACAGAGCCAGCCGGACGGGCCGGCGACAAACGACTCGATCGTCTGGACGAGATGCGCGTCACAGCGCTCCGGTCCGAAGCTGACGCACGTCACCCGTTGCTGGTCGCGCCGCGGCAGCGGCATCACCGGGTCGCCGCCCGTTCGGAACGCCCGCACGCGACCGGATAGCCATCGCTCGAGTTCGGGGCTCGACTGGTTATAGGGGAACGCGAAGCTCGACTCCGACGCGTCGAAGCCCTCGAGCTCGGCGCCGAATACGTCGAGGCAGTGTTCGATGAGGCTCTGTGCATCGGCGAGCGGCAGTTCCGCCTTGTTCGCGTGACGGTAGCCGTGCGGCATCACGTGGTGCCCGCGCCTCTTGAGCTCGTTCCACAGGTCGAAGTCGCCCTTGCGCCATCCGTGGTGCCAGGCGTCGTCGGGCTCGGTGTAGTGGCCGGTGGCGACGATGTTCAGCTCGGCGACCAAGCCGTGGCGCTCGAAGATCTCCGCCGTACGGAGTGACGACGACGCGAAGCCGTCGTCGAAGCTCAACGTGACGACGTGCACGGCGTGGTAGCTCGTCATCACCGCTAGTACACCCGGCCGCAAGTTCGGCAGCTTCCCGGCGGCGTCTCGCCGCCCGTGGCCGCGTCCTCGGTCGCCCCGATAGTTGAACTATCGGGACTCCCTGCGTCCTTGCCACGAACGCCGAGCCACTCGCCGGATAAACCACTGAACTTACGGCCGGATGTACTAGCGCCCGACCCCGCCGCGTGCTGTCCGCAGTTCTCGGATTGCGGTCAACCGGTATTCGAATTGGGCGCTTCCCGTGGAGACGGAGCGAACCCTTTGCTGCATGGTGCTGACCGACGGCAGCCGCTGATCCGCGAAGGAGCAGCGACGAGGACCGCCGCCGTCTCGTGGCAGCGCATGAGGCGTTCGCCTCATCGTTCAATCCCTCGATACGAAGCGAAGGGCGATGACCGCTGTGATCACTGCGAAGCCGAAGCGGGTCGTCGTTTGTGAGTAGGGATCCAGCTCAACCGAAGGAGAGTTAATGGTAAGGGTAGTTGTGCTAGGCGCGGCCCTCGCGGTCGCAGCGTTGCTGGCCGGATCTGTTTCGGCTGCGCCGCAAGACAACGTCTTCACCGTCACGAACTTGGTGGCCGACAGCGGGTCATCCGCGGCGACCGCCGGGCGGGCGGGCAAGCCCACGGACTCTTCGGCTCGATCACGGCCGGATAGACGCGGACAAACGGTGTCGCCGCACGGTGCGGCACACCATTCGGTCTCTACCGCGTTGATCCCCAAAAGGAAGAGCCATGGCACGTGTGACCGTCGGCACAGAGAACGGCGAGAACATCGAGATCCACTACGAGGACCACGGCAGCGGCCAACCGGTTGACTCACTCTCGGTGCGGCGAAGTGTTGTGTGAGAACATCGCGGCATGAACCTACTCGAGCGAATCCGGAGCTTCTGGAAGCCCCGGCCCGCCGACGATCACCCGCTCACCGAGCAGGAACGAGCCGAGGACCGCGCGAGCAGCGCCTACGACGAGCGGGCGCGCACCGCCGAGGAGTTCATCGGCGACGACCTCGATCCGGACGAGCCCCGGGCGGGCAAGCTGGACTGATCGCCCGGTGCCGCGCAGGCGCCGTGGCGGGCCGGTCATGCGCCGCTGGGATCTCGTTCGGGCCGCGCGGGGCGTCGGGCATCGGACGTCGACTTGCTATTTGCCTCGCTGCGGGGCCTGGGACCGCCTGCCGGGCTCGTTGCGGTCGGGAAGCACGTGCACCAAGACACGCAAGAATGCACTGGTTAGGACACGACCTTGCTGAAGATCGCGTTCACGCGACGGCATTTCGCGACCGGCGTCTCCGGCCTGGCTCTCGTGTGCATCGTTTCGGGCGGGACCGGACGGCCGGCGGGCTCGGGTAGGGCTCCGCTCGAACGACTTCCACTGACTCAGGTGAACGTCTCAAGGGCCCCGGGCGCCCAGCTCGAGGCGGCGATCGTGGTTGCCCCTTCGAACCCGAATGTGATCCTGGCCGGCTCGAACGACGTGCAGCCCCATCGGCTCGACACCCGGGCGTACACGTCGACGGACGGCGGGCACAGTTGGGTGACGTCGCATCCCTATCGGGGCGCTGGTTGCGCGATCGGCGATCCCGCCGTCGCGATCGACCGGAGCGGTCGGGAGCTCTTCTCGTACCTCGGCGGCCCGTGCCGCGCGGAGGGCGAGGAGAATCCGACCAGCGTCTACGTCTCGACACGCGACGGTCCCACGGGCGGCTGGACGTCGGTGCGCGTCGCGGGCCCGCTGGAGACCGGCCGGAACGACAAGCCCACGCTCGTCTGGGACACGTGGCCGACGAGCCGGCATCTCGGCCGCGCCTACGTCGCATGGAGCCGGATCCTCAGCCGCCGCATCGCGGTGCTCGTTGTCGCCCACTCGGACGACGGCGGAGCAACATGGTCGAAGCCTGTACAGGTGACGCCGCCGGCGCTGCCGAGCACGGAGCTGTTCGCTTCGCTCGCCGTGTCGCCGAGCGGCGACCTCTACGTCGTTCGCATCGACATCTCGCATGCGGTCTTTCTCTCACGATCGACCGACGGCGGCGCCGGCTTCGGTGCGACCGTCGAGGTCGAGGGCAGCGTGTTCTTTCCGAACGTCTGCCGCCTCCTTTCGGTCGCGACGGCCATCCCGGCGCAGAACCGTCGCTGCGTCACCCCGACACCCACGATCGTTGCGAGGTCGGCCACGGCCACTGTCGTCTACGCCGAGCCAGGCGCAGATGGGCAGGACCTGGACGTGTTCGCGCGCACCTACGATGCAGCGCTACGACCTCGCGGGGAGGCTCTTCGCGTCACCCCGCCCGAGGGCCAAACCGCGTCTGACCAGTTTCAGCCAACCGCGGCGCTCGACCCGAACGGGGAGCTGATCTGGGTGTGCTTCTACGACACGCGCGGAGATCCAACGAGAAACACCGTCCGCTTCTCCTGCACGGCTTCGAGCGATGGAATCCGATGGCGGCCGCCGGCACCGGTTGCGAGCGTCCGCTCGAACGAGACCGGCGCCTCGGCGTCGCCGTATCAATACGGCGACTACCAAGGTCTCGCGATCGGCACCGACGGCGTCGCGCACCCGATCTGGACCGACGCACGGGATCTCGCCGGGGGCGGCGAGGAGATCTACACGACCTCGTTGACCGCTGCCAACCTCGACAACCGGCCCGGCGGCCTGCCGTGAGCACGTTGAGCCACGAGATCGACCGCGCGATCATGGAAGTTCCCGCGCTGCGGCACATCCAGAGCATCGTCGTCGTTGGCGGCGGCGAAGTGCTTCTCGAGCGTTACTTTCGCGATCGTCGCCCGGAAGACCTCAGCAATGTCCACTCGGTGACGAAGAGCGTCCTTGCGACGCTCGTCGGCCTCGCGATCGGCGACGGCCTCCTGTCCCTCGATACGTCGCTCGGTGACGTCTTCGGCACACGGCATTTCGACGGCGGGGACGCGCGAAAGCGCTTGATCACGGTTGAGCACCTGCTCACGATGACCTCCGGGCTCGCTGCCGACTCACCGCACGACATCGACGACATCGCCGATCGCGGCGAGTCGTGGCTCGTCGGCCCACTTGCGGCGCCGCTGCGTGGTGCTCCTGGGGCGACCTTCGTCTACAACAACGGCGCCGCCCACGTTCTCGGCTGCCTGCTCGCAGAGGTCGTTGGCTCGCCGCTGCCGCAGTTTGCAGAAGAGCGGCTGTTCGGGCCGCTCGGAGTCGAGGCTTATCGATGGCCGAGCGATCCCGAGGGCAACGCCCTCGGCTACGGTCATCTCGAGCTTCGTCCGCGTGACCTGGCCCGACTCGGCAACCTCTACCTCGCTCTCGGCCTTCATCGCGGGGTACAGCTGCTCCCGAGTTCTTTCGTCGACGCGGCGACGCGGTCGCATAGCGGCGGTGGTCCTCCCGAAGGGGTCTCGTACGGCTATTTGTGGTGGGTTACCGAGGACTGCGGCCATCCTTCCTTCTTCGCGGGTGGATACGGCGGCCAATACGTAACCGTCGTGCCCGCCCTTGAGCTCGTTGCTGTCACGACAGGTGACGTCGCCGTGTTCATCGAGAGCTCGCGAAATCTGCGCCGGCTTGTCGCCGAAGTGGTCGCGCCGAGCCTCGCCGACCCCGCGAAGAGCTGAATCCCGGCATGCGAACGTGACCGCTCGGGCGTAGAATCCCTGCTGCTCGTCTTCGCTGATGGACGCGGACGCACTACAAGCTCTCGCCCACGCGTTCGAGGATCGCGACCTCGACTAGGTCAGCGCTCGCGCCGATGCCGCAGGGGAACGTGCGGCGGGACTATACCCGCGTGGCGACAAACGCACCATACGGTCGACGTCTTCAACCACCCGCTCGCGTGCGCGGGCGAGGTGGTGTAATTCACCCAACGTGATGCGCGCACGACCGCGACTGTCCGGTCTGACGCTGTGAGCGTCGAGCGTGAGCGGGTCGAGACGTTCGGGCGGCTCGAGGATGGTCTCCGCGACGCGTCCGACTGGTACCACTGGGGTCCCTACCTCAGCGAGCGCCAGTGGGGAACGGTGCGCGAGGACTACAGCGAAGGCGGCACGGCATGGGAGTCGCTTCCGCACGAGCACGCCCGCTCGCGGGCCTACCGCTGGGGTGAGGACGGTCTCGCCGGGTTCTCGGACGTCGAACAGCGGCTCTGCCTCGGTCTCGCGCTCTGGAACGGCCGCGACCCCATCCTCAAGGAGCGCATCTTCGGGCTGACCGGCAACGAGGGCAATCACGGTGAGGACGCCAAGGAGTACTGGTGGTATCTCGATGCGCTCCCGAGCCACGCGTGGAACCGCTGGCGCTACCACTACCCGCAGCGTGCGTTCCCATATGCCGACCTCGTGGCCGAGAACCGCCGGCGCGGCAAGTTGGACCCGGAGTACGAGCTGCTCGACACGGGTGCATTCGACGAAGACCGCTACTGGATCGTCGAGGTCGACTACGCGAAGGCCGACCCGCACGACCTCCTGATGGTCGTGCGGGTGACGAACGCGGGGCCGGAGGCGGAGACGTTGCACGTCTTGCCGACTGCGTGGTATCGCAACACGTGGTCGTGGGGCGGCCCCGATGCGCTGCGGCCCGAGTTGCGGGCGGCCGGCGAGGCACGAATCGAGACGACGCACCCATTCCTCGGCGATCTCGAGCTCGTCGCGCACGCCGCGTCCGACGGCGCCGCTCCCGACGCGCTGTTCTGCGACAACGAGACGAACGCCGCGCGCCTGTTCGGTTCGCCCTCGGCGAGCCCGACGCCGAAGGACGGGATCAACGACCACGTCGTGCACGGCGCGTCGACCGTGGCTCAGGGCGGGGGGACGAAGGCGGCGTTCTGGTACCGCGTGACCGTTGAGCCGGGCGCGACGGTCACGTTGCGCGTGCGCCTCCGGCCGACCGGGCAGGGCGTCGGCGACGCGTGGGACGACTTCGACGATGTCGTCGCGGCGCGCCTTGCCGAAGCGGACGAGTTCTACGTGGAGCTGACGCCGGAGGCCGCGTCCGCGGACGAGGCCCACGTGCTGCGGCAGGCGCTCGCAGGAATGCTCTGGGGCAAGCAGCTCTATTACTACGACGTCGCCCGCTGGCTGGACGGCGATCCCGGCCAGCCGGCCCCGCCCGGCTCGCGGCGAAGCGGACGCAACGCGGGCTGGCGTACGTTCGACGTCTTCGACATCATGTCGATGCCCGACAAGTGGGAGTACCCGTGGTTTGCCGCGTGGGATCTCGCCTTCCACTGCGTCGCGCTCGCGCATGTCGACCCGGCATTCGCCAAGTACCAGCTGGTGCTGCTCTGCCGCGAGTGGTCCCAGCATCCGAACGGCGCACTGCCCGCCTACGAGTGGTCGTTCGACGACGTCAACCCGCCGGTGCAGGCGTGGGCGGCGCTCGAGGTGTTCGCGGTCGACGGCGGGCGCGACGACGCATTCCTCTCCCGCGTGTTCGACAAGCTGCTCGTCAACTTCACGTGGTGGGTCAACCGTGAGGACCGGGATGGCTCGAATCTCTTCGAGGGCGGCTTTCTGGGCCTCGACAACATCGGACCCATCGACCGCTCACACCTTCCGGCCGGGTACACGCTCGAGCAGTCGGACGGCACGGGCTGGATGGCGTTCTACGCCCTCAGCATGGCTGCGATCGCATCGATCTTGACCCGCCGTGGACGGCCCGCGACCGACCTCGTGGTGAAGTTCGTCGAGCACTTCGCGCTCATCTGGCAGGCGCTGAACGAGCAGGGTCTCTGGGACGAGGAGGACGGGTTCTACTACGACCGCCTCGAGCGTCCGGACGGCTCCACCATCCCGATCAAGGTGCGCTCGATCGTCGGAATCCTGCCGCTGCTCGCGGTCGTCGTCCTCGACGAGCAGATGATCGAGCGTGCACTCGCCGTCGAAAAGCGCTCCGCGGCGCTGCTCGAGGAGCGGAAGCGCGATCTCGAGCGCCTCGCCGACGCGGGAATGATCCATGACGAGGCGCTCGAGCGCGAGCTGCTGCTCAGCGTCGTCCGGGTCGACCGCGTCTTCCGCATCCTGACGGGGCTCTTCGACGAGGAGGCGTTCCTTTCTCCGTACGGGCTGCGCGCGTTGTCCCGGTTCCACGCAACGAACCCGTTCTCGCTCGACATCGGCGGCATGGACGCGTCGATCGACTATGAACCGGCCGAGTCGACGACCGGCATGTTCGGCGGCAACTCGAACTGGCGGGGCCCGGTCTGGATGCCGATCAACTACCTCGTGGTGAGCGCGCTCGAACGGTACGCGCAGTACTTCCGCGACGCGATGACCGTCGAGTACCCGGCGCGCTCGGGCAACCACGTGACGATCGAGGCGGCGGCCGCCGACCTGCGCGATCGGCTCGTCTCGATCTTCCTAGTCGGCCCCGACGGCCGGCGGCCCTGCTACGGCGGCGTCCAGCGGCTCCAGCAGGACCCGAACTGGAAGGACAACCTGCTCTTCAACGAGTACTTCCACGGAGACAACGGCGCCGGGCTCGGCGCGTCCCACCAGACCGGCTGGACCGGCATCGTGGCCGACCTGATCATCCGCGGCGGTGGTCGGCACATGCCGACGCTAGGGGAGGCGGAGATGGGCGACAGAGGTCGACCGGTTGCGGGATAGCCGCAAGCAGTAGGCGCCTTCGCTGACGCGACGTACGGGTCGCTTCGACGACGATCGTCCGTGGGCGTGGCGCTTCGTGACGCCTCCGACACCAAGGAGGACTTGATGGACAACGGCACGATTCTCATCTGCTACGACGGCTCGGACGCCGCTCGTCGCGCATTTCAGGCGGCCCCGGCTGTCCTCGGGGCGCGTCGCGCGGTCATCCTCGATGTCGCACCGGCCCTGACGGCTGCCGAGAGCTACGCGGTGATGGCCTCGGCGGTGGGCGGTGCCGAGTTCGAGGACCTGAACATGTCGGAAGCGCTCGCACGCGCGAATGAAGGCGCCGACCTGGCACGTGCTGCCGGCTTTACGGCCGAGCCCCGCGGCGCGCTTGGCGCGCCGACATGGGAAGGCACCTCGACGTCGCAGACGAGGTCGACGCAGCCGTGATCGTGCATCGGTTCCCGCGGCCTGACCGGAGCGCGCGAGTGGTTCGACGGCAGCCTCTCTCATCAGATCGCCGCACATTCCGGACGTCCCGTTCTGATCGTTCCGCCGGAGCGCGAGCGGCGTTAGGCCGAGAGTTCGAGGAGGGATGACGTCAGGTCGGACATCGGTTCTGACCAGCTCCCGCTGATGGTCGACCTTGCCGTGCCGGAGGCGCCTTCGACGTGATTCGCGGATTGCCGCGCCAAGGGCGCCTGCCTGGCTTCTACCAGCTGACGAACGGCGCGGCTTCCGGCCCGTCCCAGCTGAAGCCGCCGACCGCGGTGGCAATCGCGGCGACGACGATCAGCAGAAGGAGAAGGCGAAGAAGCGATGCGTGCGAACGGATCATGCGTTGGCCCCATCTCCTGACTCGCCGGAGCCGCACCGGTCGGTCGATCGCGTTGAAGCTTTAGTGTCGCACGTCTCTTCGATCCGAGACATCCCTCGAACGAGGGACAGGCGGCCGGTGTGGGCCGCGACCGCCTGTTCGGGTCGGGCGGGTCAGTGCGGCAGCCCGTCCCACTTCCAGCCACCGTTGAAAGCGGCTGTGAGCAGGGCCGTTGCAATCACGAGCACGCGAAAGGCCACGCTGCGATACGACATGACGGTTCCTCCTGGGGTCGCAAGATCGACTGATGAGCAGGAGAAGCTGATCGGCCGCGAGGGTGCGTCTCCCGACCCCCGCCCTAGTGATGTGGCCGTAACGTTGCGCGGGCCAGGGGCCCGGCGAACGTTGCCGTTACATCACTATGGTGTCTCGCCCCTCGAAAAGGTGGATGCGCTCTAGAGAGCTTGCGCGACGGGTAGCTCGAACGCGAACGTCGAGCCTTCCCCTTCGCGGGAGGTAACCCAGATTCGCCCGTTCATCTGGTCGACGAGCTCCCTGCATATGTAGAGGCCAAGGCCCGTGCCGCCGACGCCGCGAGTCATGTTGGGGTCGAGCCGGTGAAACTTGTCGAAGATCCGCTGCTGCTCGACGAGCGGGATGCCGAGGCCGTCGTCGCGAACGGAGAAGCGAACGAGGTCGTTTGCCGCCTGCAGCGAGACCTCGATCCCGCCTCCCTCGGTCGAGTACTTCACGGCGTTGTCGATCAGATTCGTCAGCACCTGCTTCACCTTCTCGCCGTCGGCCGCGACTCTCGGGGCGGGCTCGTCGGCCGCGACCGTCAGCGAGAGACCCGCCGGCATATGCGTTTGCTCGGCCTCGACGACCTCTTCCACGAGCTCGACCGGATCGCAGCTCTCGATCGTCGTCGTCACGCGTCCGCTCTCGAGTCGGCTCGCCCACAGGACCTGGTCGACGAGGCGCGCAAGGCGTGCGGACTCGCGGTAGATCACGCCGAGCATCGACTCCCGCTGCTCCGGATCCAGTTCCTGACGCTGGAGCGTCATCGCGGCTCCGTACACCGAGGCGAGTGGCGTTCGCAGCTCGTGCGACGTGACGGCGATGAACTCGTCCTTGAGGCGGTCGAGCTCGCGGAGACGGTCAAGTGTGCCGTGCTGTCGACGCTGGTAGAGGGCAATCGACACCAGCGGACCGACGAGGGCGACGGCGAGGAAGGGCGACCGATCCCACAACGCGACCAGGATGACTGTCAGCGAGGCCATGATCGCGAACGGCACGGTCGTCGAGACCAGGGAGCCGGTTAGCGTGCGCAGGAGCGGTTTCGATTCGAACCTCGCGATCAGTGTCCCGAGGAGGCCGATGTTGACGAGGTAGAACACACTCGTGGTGACCAGCGCGGTGAGGCAACGCACCAGCAGGCCTCCGTCCGGCAGGGCCGCCACGGTTGCTCCCGCCGCCGCAGCCGCGAGGGTGTAGTCGCCGGTGTTGAAGGCCACCCGAATGGGTGCGCGACGCCGCCCGAGCTCGATTGTCGCCATCGCCAGGAATCCGATCAGCACGGCGAGTCTCCAGTCGTAGATCACTGCCGCGCCGACGATGAATACGGTGGCGAGGGAGGTTTTCCCGGCCGAGACGCCTTCGATCGGAACCGGAAACGCCTCCGCGACGATCGCCGACCCGAGTAGCGCGAGTGCTCCGAGCGACTCTGTGGCTGTCGGCGGATCTGCGGCGAGCGCCGAGATGGCTACCGCCACGAGAACGAGCGCAGCCAGCGCCACCGCGACGACGAAGATACGGACGCGGCCGATCTCAGGCGATGCCGGCCGGCGGACGGCTTGCCGGGGGTGGCGGAACCCCTCGGTCAGCCACGACCCTGCGCGAGCCACCCACTGTCTTTGTACGGTCTGCGCCATCGGTCCTTCCACGACGCCGCAATACCGCAGGATTGTCGGCTCTCTTGCTTACGAAGAGTCGAGCCCTGGTGGCTCTCTGTCAAGCCGGACACGCGTCGGCGGCCCCGATCTCCTGGTTCGTTCGAGCACCGCGACTACCGTCCGCCGAGCACGAGCGTCGCGCGGGGCATCCCGGATGCCACCACGAGTGGCGGCATCGACGCGCCGCTGACGCTCACGAGTAGCGCGTGCTGCTCGATCACACCTATGGCACCGGCAGCAAGTTCCGCCTCACGTTACGTCGACGATGCGGGTGGGAGCCGCAACGCCTATCTCTCCGACTTCGCGATCGAGGGGGACGTCCGTGAGCGTGTCGACACCGATCAGGTGAACGGCGTCGGCGGTGCGCTCAGCGACTCGACCGTCGACGGCCTCTACATCCGCCACACGAAGGTGGGTCTCTGGTTCGAACCACGAACAACACGACGGTGCGTGCCGGGTCGCTCGACCTGAACTGGAACATCGGTCTCGGCGCCATCTGGCTCTACGGGCTCGAGGGCTCGCTGACCGCCGACGTCGAGGTGAAGGGGATACCTTCCTGCAGAGCACCTACAACGCGATCATGCTCGTCACTGACTATCCCGTGAAGGATCAGTACGCGATCACGAACGTCCACTTCGAGGACATCCACGTGGACGGGACGGGCACGTCGGTCGTGAGCGCCCGCGCCGCCGGATCAGCCACGTTCCGGAACGTCGATGCTCGCAATGTCGGCGCGGTCGGAGTCAACAACTGCGGCTCGTTCCACTTCGCGCCGGCCGGGTCAGAGTTCTCGCTGACCGACCGGGGAGGGAACGACGGTGGCTGGCTCGCACCGTGGGAGCTCCCGAACACGATCACGTGCGACGACCGGCCGCCGGTCGTCCCGCCGCCGCCTTCGGCCTAGTAGGCGACTCTGAGGGGGAGTCGCGCTTCCGCGCGGCTCCCCGGTTCGCGTCACCGAGCCAGCCGTTCCCGGGAGGCTCGTTCGAGTTGGTCGCCGAATCTGGGATCGGCGTTCATCAGGCGGTTGACGAGCACCCAGTCGAGGACGAGGAGGCGCGTGGGCTCGGTCGCCGTCACCGTGGCCGAGCGGGTCCGAGCGAAGCCCGCACCCCATTCGATCGCGGCGAGCTCGCCGAAGAACTCGCCCGGGCCGAGGGTGGCCAGGGTCCTGCCGTCCGCCGTGACCTCGACCGCGCCGCCGAGGACGACATACAGATCACGGCTCACCTGCCATTGCTCGACGACTGCCTCACCGGTCCCGGCGTGGTGCTCATGCGCGCTGAGCAGGACGCGCTGGACCTGCTCATCGTCGAGCGAGGCGAAGAGAGCCAGCGAACACAGCGCCTGGTTGTCGAGAGCGGGGCGTCGCAGCCAGCCTTGCTCGATTGCCGGGTAGCTCTCGCGGGTCGCGGTCGGCGCGCGCGCATCGGTGTCGACCGGCAGCGTGGCTGCGAGCTCGAGGGCACGGTCGACCTCGGCCTGCGACGTCGAGTGGTTGAGGATGCACAGCCGCAACACGAAACGGCCTCGTATCCGTCCTGTTGAGAGAAAGGCGTCGCCCTGGCTTTCAATCTCCTCGGCGAGACTTGCGTTGATCCCCTCGAGAACCGCCTCGTCGTCGACTCCAATCGGATGGCGCCGGAAGGTGACGACACCGAGTGAGGCGGGCGACATCAGCTCCAGATCGGAAGAAGCGACGATCTCGCGCTGCGCGTGGAGCGCGAGGTCGAGGCAGTTGTCGATCGCGGCGCGGAATGCGGGGACGCCAAAGTACCGCAGAGAGATCCACAGCTTGAGGGCCCGGCAGCTGCGGGTGAGCTGCAGGCCGAGGTCGGAGAAGTTCACCTCCTGGTCGACGGCTTCGACGTCCGTGAGGTAGTCGGGCGAGATCGCGAAACCCCGGCGGAGGGCCGAGCCGTCGCGCACCATCAGCGCGCCAACCTCGATCGGCTGGTACAGCCATTTGTGGGGGTCGAGCGTAATCGAGTCGGCGAGCTCCATCCCTGCGAGCGCCTGGCGGCCCCGCTCGCTGAGGCAGGCAAACGCACCGTATGCGCCATCCACGTGGAGCCAGATCCGGTACTCGCGGCAGATCTCTGCCAGCTCGTGAAACGGGTCGATCGCGCCGGCCGCCGTCGTACCGGCGTTCGCGACGACGATCAGTGGTTTTCGGCTGCCGGCCTGGTCGGCGGCAATTGCGCTGTGGAGGGCGTCCGGGCGGACGCGTGCGCGCTCATCGGTCGGGATGATTCGCACCTGGTCGGGCCGGAACCCGAGCGCTCGCGCTGCCCGCGCAAGGGACGAATGTGTCTGGTCGGACATGTAGACGACCGCCTGCTCGTCCATTGCTCCAATGCGCGCCTCGCGTGCGCATGCGAGCGCCGTCAGGTTCGAGGCCGACCCGCCGGACACCAGCACGCCCGCAGCTCCCTCCGGGTAGCCGATCCATTGGCGAAACCAGTCGAGCACCACGAGCTCCAACGCGCTCGGACCGGACGCACCGAGCCACCAGCAGGTATCGACATTGAGCGCGCTTCCGATCAAGTCCCCGAGCGCGCCCGGCCACGTTCCCTCGCCCGGGATGAACGCCAGATACCCCGGATGGCTTATGCGTCCGACGAATGGGAGCACATCACGCTCCAATCCCTCGAGGATCTCGTCAAATCCCACCGGAGCCTCGGGTGGTGCGATCGCCAGCCGCTCGCGCAACTCCTCCGGGGTCGCCGAGCGCACCACCGGCCCCGCAGATCCCGTGATCCGATCGACGAGCATGTCGATCGCGCGATATCCCAGCCGGCGCATGGTGTCTGCATCGAGAGCAAGCGGAGAGCCTTCGCCGAGCGCCATCGTGCGAGCGACTGTACAACGGTTCGTCGATCGTCTTTATGTGTTGATCCGACCTGCTGGTCGGCAACTCGAGGAGCGCCATCTCCGGCCTCACCCAAGCGTGGCAGTCAGCACTACACGACTAGAATTAGAGTCGCCCGATGCTGTTTCAGCCGGAAGCGCACGAGGTGCTCGCGGATCAAGCGTGGAGCACGGAAAGGGTGCGGGCGGCGATCGCCTCGATCGTTGCCGACGCGGAGAATGCATTCGACGATGGTTGGCCGATGCACCCATTGGACGAGGACGACGACGTGTCGGCTCCGCGGTTGCGGACGGTGTATCTCGGAGGTGCGGGGGTCGTGGATGCGCTCTACCGCCTCGCGCGGCGGGGCTTCGTCGAGCTACGACGGGACTATGTCCCGTATTTGGAGCGCTCGCTCCAAGCGCGGCCGGACTTTCCTGACGAGGACGCCGAGCGCAGCCTCTGGGGGGGCGAGACGGGAATCCGGCTGGTGTTACAGAGGCTTGCACCTTCGCAGGCGAATCTCGAGCGGCTGTCGGAGCTGATCGCAGCGAACGAGCGGGACGAGCGTTGCGAGCTGATGTGGGGCAGTCCGGGCACGATCCTCGCGGGTCGCGAGCTCGGGCTCGACGTGACGCCGAGCATCGAGTGGTTGCAGGGCCGGCGCGACGCAGACGGCCTGTGGACTCAGCAGCTGGGCGGGCGAAGCAGTCGCTGCCTCGGTCCGGCGCACGGGTTCGCGGGCTGTGTGCTCGCGCTCGGCGATGCCGTCGGCGTCTCGGAGACGCTCCAGAGCTTCGCTGTGGAGGAGGACGGGCTGGTCAACTGGCTGCCGTACGCCGGGATGCAGCGACTCGATGCACATCGCGACGGTCAGATCCGCACGCAGTGGTGCCATGGCGCGCCGGGGATCGTCGCGACGCTCGCACACATGCTTGACGAGGAGCTGGCGGTCGGGGGCGGCGAGTTGACGTGGCGTGCCGGGCCCCTGCGAAAGGGCGCAAACCTCTGCCACGGCACAGCGGGCAACGGATACGCATTCCTGGCGCTGCTCGAGCGCACGGGAGACGAACGGTGGCTCGCGCGAGCGCGCGCGTTCGCGACGCACGCTGCACGTCAGGTCGAGCACAGCCGCTCGGACTACGGCCGCGGCCGCTACACGCTCTGGACGGGGGACCTCGGCACAGCCCTCTACCTCGCCGACTGCACCATCGGTGGAGGGAAGCCACCCCTCCCGTAGGTCGATCATCGGTCGCGTTCGCCGGTTCGCGTCCGCGAGCCGTCAGTAAGCTCGGTTGCCGCGAATGTGGACGACGTGAGCTTCATACCCGATCTCGAGGCGTGGGATCCCTGGCGTCCGGACGAGGTCGCTGCGGCACTTGGGGCGCTGCGTGTGCCGTGGGCAGTTGCCGGCGGCTGGGCGATCGATCTCCACCTGCAAAACGAGACGCGGCCGCACGAAGACATCGAGATCGTGGTTGCTCGCGATGACATGGAGGCCGTGGCCGGTTGCCTCATTGAACTCGACTGGTTCGCCGTAGATGACGGGCGGGCGTGGCCGCTCGCCGATGCGCCGGCGGAGCTACACCAGACGTGGGGTCGCGACCGTTCACAGCATCACTGGCGGCTCGATGTATTCCGGGAGAACTGGGACGGACATGATTGGGTCTACCGGCGCGATCCGCGGATCCGACGACCACTCTCGGAGGCGATCGAATTCGGCGCCGGGCGGATTCCATACCTCGCCCCTGAGATCGTCCTTCTCTTCAAGGCGAAGGCGCCGCGAGAGAAGGACGAGGCGGATCTCGGGCTGACGCTACCTACGCTCACGCCGGAACGGATCGAGTGGCTCCGAAGCGCTCTTCGGGTCGTTCACCCGACGCAGGAGTGGACCGCGCGCCTCAACACCGTGCTCTGAACAGAGATCTGGAGGACGACGGTCAAGCCCAGCCCAGTGGTGCGCGTTCGGCGGTGCAAGGATCTGCACATGGCCGACGCAGGGTTCCAAGTTCGTCCCGCGCGTGACGAAGACCGGCGTCAGATGGCGGTTGTGTTCGCCTCGGTCGCCGAGGAGCGGGATGGGATTGCCACGGAGCCGCCTGTCGACGTCGAGGCGCGTGCTGCGAGCTGGATGCTCGACGGGACGTTCGTGGCCGTCCTCGGCACCCAGATCGTGGCGTTTGGGGGCGTCGACCCCAGTTCGTACGGGTACGGCGAGATCAACATGGCGGTCGCGCACGAGTGGCGTGGACGTGGCGTGGGCTCGTCCCTCATGGAGGCGGCGATCGAATGGGCGCGTGAACGCGGGCTGCACAAGCTGAGCCTGAGCGTCTGGCCGCACAACGCCGCGGCGATCGCCCTCTATCGCAAGTACGGCTTTGTCGAGGAGGGGCACCGGGTCAAGCAGGTCCGACGCCAGAGCGGCGAGCTATGGGACGTCGTGGACATGGGGTTGCTGCTCTGATCTGGTCAAGGCTGCGTCGCGTGCGCGAGTTCGGGAATGTTCCGCGAGCAGGTGCGGCTGAAGCGGAGACCTAGGCTTCGGTGAGGATCACCAGAGTCTCGGGCAGCACGCCGTCATATTCCATCGCGTCGGCCATCGCCGGTGTCTGCATCGCCGCCATAACGGCGTCCATGTCGGCAACATCCATAAGCACCGCTACGCGTGTCGGGTTCTCTTGGTCGACGAACGTCCGAATGTTGGTGACGCCGAGAGGGCCGAACACTTCCTCGCGCTTCGGCGAAGCGAGCCAGTGCTGGGTGTCCTTCACCTCGTGGTAGCCGATCAGGGTTGGCATCTTCGCTCCCCTCCGTGGTCGAGTTGTCCCTTCGCGAGCGAATATCTCCAAAGGCTCGTCGGTCCGACCGCGCGAGCCGCCGATGGGGGTTGGACGAGGCCGTGACACAATCTCCACCCTGTGCTTGTCAACAATGACGAGATTGAGGTCGCGTGTGCCGACGTAGAACCGTTGAAGCGTCACGACCGCAATCAGATAGAACTCCGGAGATCGTGTAGCCGTTTGCGCTAACTCGGACGAATCTCCGAGTACAAGAACGCTTGGGAGCCTGGTCTGCGATGGAGTTTCTCGTGAGGATCGACGTCGATCTGCCCCCCGACGTGACCGAGCCCCGGCGGCGCGAGCTGCTCGAGGCGGAGGCGGAGCGAGGACGCGAGCTCCTCGCGAGCGGCGCTCTCCGCCGGATCTGGCGCGTACCCGGCAGACGGGCGAACGTCTCGCTCTACGAGGCACCCGACGCAACCGAGCTCCACGCGCTCCTCACGTCGCTGCCGCTGTGGCCGTGGATGGACATCGACGTCCAGGCGCTCGCCACGCATCCGCTCGAGGCGCCGTGACGGGGCTTGCCGTGACTGGGCTCAACGCGTGACGTAGGCGCGGAAGCGGGTCGTGAAGCGGCCTCCAGCCTCGAGCGCGATCGCCTCGCCGGACGCGAGCGCGTCCTCGAGGTTCAGCCGGCTCGTCCACGGCTCGACGCCGAGCGCATACGACCCCGTCAACGGGGGCGCATCCGTGCCGCCGTAGGCCTGCCAGAGGATGACCCATGCGAGCTCGGCGGGCTCCCACTCGAGCCGGAAGGTCAGGCCGAGGCGCGGATTGGTAACTGCGAGCCACGTCGCGTCGAGGTCGCCGACGTAGATGTCGTCGTGGCTCCTGCGCTCCGGGCCCGGGATCTCGCGCAGATCGGTCGTGCCGCCCTCACGCAGCTGGGCGTTCGGCCACGCCTCCCGCTGCCCCGGGCGCAGCGCTGCCGTCTCCGGCTCCCAGAGCTCCGGGCGGGTCACGATCGTCCGGGCCGGAAGCTCGAGCCGGCAGCCGTCCTCGAGGAGCGGCGCGCCGAGCACGCAGTGTTGCCCCCACACGAAATGCGCGGGCTCGTCGCCGACATTCGTCGCGACGCTCTCGATCTCGAGCTGAGCGCGCCCGTCCTCGACGCGCAGCGTCCGCTCGAGCTCGAAGGTCGTCGCGCGACAGCGGGTCGCGAACCGCACCGCGGCTCGGCCGTCGCCGCCGTCGGAGATGACCTCGTGCTCCCAAGGCAGGGTCGCCACCTCGCCGTGAAACGGGATGCGCCGCCCGCGATACGAGCACGACTCGTTCACGTTCGGAAAGAGCTCCTGCCAACCACCCGCGTAGTTCCACATGAACGCGTCGTCGCCGCTGCCCTCGAGCGGCGGCGCGCCTGGCGGCCGGAGCCCCCACGGCCCCTTGAAGAGCACGTCGACATCCGACTCGCGGTGGACGAGCCGGTGGATCTCGGCGCCCTTGTCCGGCAGCACGACGACGTGCAGCGCGTCGCTCTCGAGCTCGACGCTCGGCCAGCCTGTCTCCTCGCCGAAGGAGACGCTAGCCATCCGACGGGATCGACTCGAGGATGTACCAGTTCGCCGTCAGCCCGCAGTCCACGGTGAGGTCGATACCGGTGATTGCCGACGCGTCGTCCGAGGCGAGGAACGCGCACGCGGCCGCAATCTCCTCGGGGCGGACGAGCCGGCGCAGCGGCACGCGGTCGAATCGCGTCTGCAGGTAGTCCATCGTCCCGGGCGGGACGCCGACTTCCGTCATCTCCGTGTGGGTGAAACCAGGGCTGACGCAGTTCACGCGCACGCCGTGCGGACCGAGCTCGAGCGCCATCGTCCTGCTCAGTCCGAGCAGGCCCGCTTTCGACGCGTTGTAGCTCGCGTACGGGCCGTCGCCGCCCGAAGCGTCGATCGAGGCGATGTGGACGATCGCGCCGCCGCCGCTCGCCACCTGGGCGCGTGCGATCCTCTGCGCCATCAGGAACGCGCCGCGCAGGTTCGTGGCGAGGACGCGGTCCCAACCATCGTCCTCGATCTCGAGAAACGCTTGCTCTTCCGCGATGCCGGCGTTGTTGACGAGCACATCGATCTGCTTCCAGCGCTGCAGGGCGGCGGCCACGGCGTCGTCCACTGCGACCGCGTCGCTCACGTCGGCCGGGTGCGCCCACGCGCCGCCGCCCGCTGCGGCGATCTCCTGCACGGCCTCGTCGAGCGGCTCGCGGCGGCGACCGATCAGCATGACGTCGGCGCCCTCGGCGGCAAACCGGTCGGCGATCGCGCGACCGATCCCCTGGCCTGCGCCGGTGACGACGACGTTCCGTCCCTCGAAGCGGCGAGTGGTCGACACGACTCTCCTTTCGTCAACTTGGCTGGTTCACTTAACGGCGCCCGCGACGATGCCGCGAACGAGATGACGCTGGAAGATCAGGTACGCGGCGATCACAGGCAGCGACGTGATCAACAGCCCGGCCATCAATGCGGGATAGTCGGCGGTGAAGCGGCCCTGCAGCTGGAGCACGCCGACGGTGAGCGTCTTCACGTTGTCGGTCTGGAGCAGGAGGAGCGCGAACAGGAACTCGTTCCAGGCCCAGAGCACGTTGAAGATGACGAGGGTCGCGATCGCCGGTTTCGCTAGGGGCAGGAGGATTCGCTGGAAGGTGCGATGGATGCCCGCTCCGTCGATCCGTGCCGCTTCGATCAGCTCGTCCGGCACGGACTTGAAGAAGGCCGTCATGAGGTAGACGTTGAACGGAAGATTCAACGCCGTGTAGAGCAGGATCACGCCCAAGTAGGTGTCCAGCAAGCCGAGTTGCACGAGCTCGACGTAGATCGGAACCATCAGGAGCAGGGGAGGGATGGCGAGCCACGCGAGCACGAAGAGGTAGACCGCTCCGGACATGCGCCAGCGCAGCTTTGAGAACGCGTAGCCCGCGAGCGTTGCGCATGCTACGGAGAGCGCGACGGTCGAGAAGGTGATGATCGCGGAGTTGCGGAAGTACACGCCGATGTTCGCGCTCGTCCACGCACGCTCGAACGCACCGAACGAGAAGGTCGTCGGCAGTCCGATCCTCGAGTTCGCCCAGTCGGCTTCGGTGCGGAACGCGGTCGCCGCCATGAAGAGGAGCGGCAGGACCGCCGAGACGCAGAACAGGCCGATCGCGACGACGAGCGGCCACGAGTGCCGGCGCCACCTCCATCGCCGCGTGTGCGCCGGGATCCTCGCTACGGCGGTCTCGGCCACGCTCAGCGCGCCTCGCGGGTGAGGATGCGGATCTGCAGCAAGCCGATTGCAAGGACGATCGCCACGAGCATCACGCCGATCGCCGCCGCGTAGCCCATGTTTTGATTCGTGAAAGCCTGCTGGTAGATGTAGAACTCCGACACGTAGGTGTCGGTGCCTGGACCGCCGTTCGTGATCGTGTAGATGTAGGTGAACATGAACGCGAACGCGGTGATGGTGTTCACGACGAGCACGATCTCGAGCACGCGCCGCAGGTTCGGCACGATCACCGAGAAGAGGATGCGCAGCCAGCCTGCGCCGTCGATCCGGGCAGCCTCCTCCAACGACGGGTCGACGGCGCTCATCCCGGCGAGGTAGAGCAGCACGTTGTAGCCGAAGTTCGTCCAGACGACGACCAGCAGGATGAGCGGGATCGAGGTGCTCGCGCTTCCGAGCCACTCGTGCTCGAGGCTGCCGAGCCCGACTGCGCCCAGCGCCTGATTCAGCGGGCCGTCGAGCTGCAGCACCGTCGAGGTGAGGATGCCGATGACGACCGCCGCGTAGACGGCCGGCAGGAAGATCGTCGCGCGGAAGAGCCGCCAGCCCGGGACGCGGCGGTGGATCACGTATGCGACCACGAGGGGAAGGACGAGCTGGATCGGGACGGACAGAGCGAAGACGGCGTTGTTCTTGAGCGCGTTCAGGAAGATCGGGTCCTGCCACAACACCCGGAAGTTGTGCAGTCCGACCCACTGTGCGGGTGCGATCCCGTCCCAGCGCGTGAAGGCGTGGTAGAGGATGCTCCCGAAGGGATACGCCACGAACATGCTCACGAGCACGACCGCGGGTGCGGCGTAGAGGAGGCCCCAGAGCCACTGCGGGCTGTGGGACCTCCTCGGGCCGCTCGATACTGGGACTGAGCTCAGGGGTTCAGCGTCTTGAGGCCGCTGTCGACGTTTTGCATCGCCTTGAGCGGCGTGACCTTGCCGGAGAAGGCGGCCTGGAGTTGCTGGTAGTACAGCAGAGCCACCTTCAAGGGCACGATGCTGTCGAGCAGTGGCACCTGCGGATGCGCGGCGACCTTGAGGAAGAACTTCGTCAACGGATCCTTGATCTGCGCGGCCGCGACCTTATTGGTAGGAAGCGCCCCGACGAGCGTTGCCAGATTCGAGGCGCCCGTGTTGTCGACCGCCATCTTGATGAACTCCCAAGCGCCGGTCTTGTTCTTCGCGTTCTTCGGGATCACCCAGTTGTGGAACGAGTTGGCAGCGGTCCGGCCGGGATGCGGTCCCGACTGGGGTAGGGCCGCGAGGCCGAGCTTCGTGCCCAGGGCCTGCTCGAACGCCTTGATCACGAACGGGAACATCTGCACCATCGCGGCCTTGCCGGAGGTGAAGTACGTGTTCGCGTCGTTGTTCTCGTGCGTCGAGGCGTCAGCGTTCACGCAACCCTGCTGCTTGAACTTCACCAGCTGCTCGAGCGGCTTCACGAGCTTCGGATCGGCGTACTTCATCGTTCCAGCGTTGACCTTCGAGATGTCGCCGGGCGCCATGTACGACGAGTAGTCGTACGTGACCCAGTTGTCGGTGGAATAGCCGTCCCGGTCGCCGTACGCGAGCGGGATGATCCCCGCCGCCTTGAACTTCTTGCAATCGGCGAGCAACTGGGCGTACGTCTTCGGCGGGCCCGCGACGCCGGCCTTGCGGAAGAGCTCCTTGTTGTAGAAGAGCCCGTACGTACCCTGGTCGTTCGGGATCGCGTAGATGTCTCCCGCGCCGTTCTTGCAGTTGAGGCCGAGGCAGGAGAGATCCCAAGCGGTCTGGCTCTTGTAGAAGCCCGGCGTCTGGTCGACCTGGCTGTTGAGCTTGTCGAGCGAGCTCAGCATGTACGGCGTCGTATACCCACCGGAGTAGACGAGCATCGCGTCCGGAACGCGCTTCGACGCGAACGCGGCCGCGATCTGCGCCGTGAACTGGGCGTTGTTGATCGGCGTGAGGACGAAGGTCACCTTCGACCCGGGATTGGCCTTCTCGTAGCGCGCTTTGATGCCGTCCAGCCACTTGCGGTACGTGGATCCCGGCGTCGCGCCGGCGTACGTCCCGCTGAGCCATACCGTGAGCGAGCCGCCCTTCGCGGCCTTCTCGGTCGCCCCGCTCACCGCCTGTGCGGCGAAGGCGGCGCCTGCGACGAGCAGGGCCGCACAGACGAGCATGGCGAGGCCTCGCCTCGAGCTCTTCATCGTGTCTCCTCTCGTTCCAAGCGGTTCGACCCTCCGCTATCCCGCAGGAATCGCGGTCAGGGCTCCGTCGATTGTGTGCACTGCACCCGTGATGTAGGCCGCGTCGTCCGAGCTCAGGAACACGACGAGCTTGCCGACCTCGCTCGGCAGACCCAGCCGATGCGCCGGCACGGTCTCGAGGATGCGCGGCTCGTCGACCGCGCCACGCGCGGCGTCCTTGTCCCACATCGGCGTGCGCAGCACGCCGGGCGCGATCGCGTTCACACGTACCCCGTGCGGCGCCCACTCGCCCGCCGCGACCTTCGTCATCATTAGGACAGCGGCCTTCGGTGCGCAGTAGCTCATCCGCCCGGGGTTCGGGGAGAAACCGCGGATCGACGAGATGTTCACGACCGAGCCGGACTTCTGCGGAATCATGATCCTCGCGGCTGCGCGCATGCAGTAGAAGACGCCCGTCTGCATGACGGCAATCGAGTCGTGCCAGTCCTCGTCGGTGACGTCCTGGGTGTGCGGCCCGACACGGCTGATCCCTGCGTTGTTGACCACGATGTCGAGGCGCCCGAAGTCGCGCACCACAGCTTCGAACGTGTCGTCGACCTGTTGCCGCTCCGCCACGTCCGCCGGATAGGCCCGCGCCTCGACACCCGCGCTCGCGAGCTCTTCCGCGGCGACCTGCGCCGAGACCGCGTCCACCTCGAGCACCGCGATGCCGGCCCCGGCGTCGGCGAGCTCCTGTGCGATTCCGCGGCCGAGGCCGGCGCCGGCGCCGGTCACGATCGCGACTCTCCCGTCGAGCACACCCATCTGGCGATCCTCGCTTCCTGTGGCCGTCGAGTCAAGATGACGATTGTCGATTCAAGATGTTGATACAGCTGCTCGCAGCTCGGTGCCGCCGCCGCGCTCCGCCGCTGCTTGCCGCGTCGCCTCGACGACGAGGTCGATCAACTCCTGCCGGCGCCGGCGGAACCGCTCGACCGGCGCCGAGATCGAGTACGCGGCCACCGGGAAGCCGCTCTCGAGCAGCGGCGCCGCAATGCAAGCGACGCCCTCTCGGAACTCCTCCTCGTCGACCGCGAAGCCGCGCAGGCGCGTCCGCTCGAGCTCGAGCCGGAGCTCGCTCGGCTCGACGATCGTCCGCGGGGTGACGCCGGCGAGCGGATTCTCGAGCAGGTACGCCTCGCGCAGCGAGTCCGGCGCGAACGCGAGCAGCACCTTCCCGGACGCTCGTGCGTGGCCGGAGCCGAGGAAGCCGATGTGGACGCCGGAGACCCGCACCGCGTTCCTGCCCTCGACCGAGGCCAGGACCGCGAGCCGGTTCTGACGCCAGCACCCGACATAGGCCGTCTCGCCCGATGCATCCGCCAGCTGGCGCAGGGGGCCGACGAGGTAGTCCGGCGGTGTGAACTGACGCATGTACGCGTCGGTGATGGCGGCGAGCGCCGGGCCGAGCTGGTACCCCCGCCCGGAGTCCTTCGTCAGCAGGCCCTCGCCCACGAGCGTCCCGAGCAGGTGGTACGCCGTCGGCAGGGCGAGGCCGAGGGCGGTGGCGATCTCCTTTGCCGAGCGGCTCTCCTGCTGCTCGCCGAGATGGACGAGGATGCGCGACGCGCGGGAGACCGACCGGATGACGGTCATTCCGTGGCGGCCTCCCGAAGCGCACCGACGATGCGGTCGACGGAAGGTAGCCATGCGTCCTCGAGCGAGCCCGCGTAGGGAATCGGCGTCTCGTTGCCGCTCACGAGGCGGGGCCGCATGTCGAGCGACTCCCAGGCCTGCTCGACGACCGCGGCGACGACCGTCGCGCCCCAGCTCCCGCCCGCCGGGCACTCCTGCACGCAGACGAGGCGCCCCGTCTTTGCAACGCTTCCGACGATCGTCTCGAGGTCGAGCGGGACGAGCGTGCGCGGGTCGATGATCTCGACGTCGATGCCCTCCGTGGCGAGCACCTCGGCGGCTGCGACCGACCGGTGACGCATCAGCTGGGTTGCGACGACTGTGATGTCGGACCCCGTGCGCACCACGTCGGCACGGCCGAGCTCGACCAGGCCGTCGTCGGTGCCGCCGTCGGGCACCGGGCCCCGGTTCGGGTAGAGCTGCTTGTGCTCGAACACGAGCACCGGGTTGTCGTCGCGAATCGCGGCCTTGAGCAGCCCGTACGCGTCGGCCGGCGTGCCCGGGACGCAGATCTTCAGGCCCGGCACGTTGAGAAACCAGTTCTCCACGGCCTGCGAGTGCTGCGCCGCGAAACCGACGCCGCCTCCGTTGGCCATCCTGATCGTCACGGGGACGGTGGTCTGGCCGCCCGTCATGTACCGGTACTTCGCAAGCTGGTTCGCGATCTGATCGAAGCAGACGCCCGCGAAGTCCGCGAACATGATCTCGGCGACGGGTCGCAGACCCGTGACCGAGGCTCCGAGCGCGCAGCCGACGATCGCCTGCTCCGAGATCGGCGTGTCGCGGACGCGGCGAGGCCCGAACCGTTCGAAGAGACCGGCAGTCGCCTGGAACACACCGCCCGCGGCGCCCACGTCCTCGCCGAGCAAGAGGACGCGATCGTCTCGCTCGAGCTCCTCCGCGAGCGCGCGGGTGACGCCCTCCCGAAACGTGAGCTCGCTCATGCAAACACGTCTTCGAAGCGTTGGTCGGCAGCCGGCTCGCTCCATGCGAGTGCGCGCTCCGTCGCCTCCCGGACGACGGCCCCGGCGCGCTCGCCTACCTCGGCGAGCTCTGCGCTCGAAGCGACGCCTGCCTCCGTCAGGAGCCGCTCGAAGCGCGTGATCGGATCACGCGCGAGCCACTCCTCGAGCTCGCCCGGCGGCCGGTAGGCCCCGGCATCCGTGCGCGAGTGCCCCTTCTGCCGGTAGGTGAGCGCTTCGACCATCGTCGGGCCCTCGCCGTCACGCGCGCGGGCAGCGGCTGCGGCGATCGCCTCGCGCACGGCGAGCACGTCGTTCCCGTCGACGCGCTCCGCGGTCATCGCATAGGAGGCAGCGCGGTCCACGAGACGCTCGACCGGCGTCGTGCTCGCGAGCGGCGAGTACTCGCCGTAGAGGTTGTTCTCGCAGACGAAGATCACGGGCAGCTTCCAGACCGCCGCGAGGTTCAGTGCCTCGTGGAAGGCGCCGATGTTCGTCGTGCCGTCGCCGAAGAAGGCGATGGTCACCGCGCCGGTCCCGAGATGCTGCGCGCTGAGCGCAGCGCCTGTGGCGAAGGGGAGATGCGCACCGACGATCGCGAACGAGCCGAGCGCGCCGACGGAGAAGTCTGTGAGATGCATCGAGCCGCCCTTCCCGCCGCAGAGGCCCTCGGCCTTGCCGAGGATCTCTGCCATCGATCGGTCGAGCGGCGCGCCCATCGCGAGCACCGCCCCGTGGCCGCGGTACGTACATGTCATCGTGTCCCCTACGCGCAGCGCGGAGCATGCTCCGACAGAGACCGCTTCCTGTCCCTGGCAAAGGTGGGTGCTGCCGCGGACGAGGTTCAACATGAAGAGGCGCATCACCTCGTCCTCGAAAAAGCGGATCTCGAGCATCCGCCGGTGGAGGTCGAGGAGGAGCGCGCGATCGCCCGGGAGAACCGCGGTGCCTACCGGCTCGTGCCCACCGTTGTTTTCATCATCTGAAATCACGATTTGCTTATTGAGAAAGAGGCGCCTGAGTATGACATACTCCGGCCCGTTCGCATGGCTCACCGTTCGGCCGAAGGAGTCGGGATGACCAACGCGACGGCGCGCCCGCCGCACCGGCGCGAGCGCCTCTGCGGGTGGATGCAGGCCGAAGACGTGACGTGCGCAGTGCTCTTCGGGGCGGACCATGTCGCGCACATGACGGGCTACGCGCGCTACTTCGGCGGGCCGTCGGCGGTCGTCGTCGGCGCCGAGGGCGATTGCGTGCTCGTCGTGATGCAGGACGAGGCGCCGGTCGCCCGCCGCTTGGCCTCGGCCGACGAGGTGATGGGCTTCGGCGAGCGCGGCTTCGGCATCGACCTCGACCCCGTCAAAGGCCTCGTCGCGACGGTGGCGGCGCTTCCCGCCGTTACGAGTGCGCAGCGCCTCGGGATCGCCTCGGAGCTCGCGGGTGCCGACGTGCGGCTCGGCGCATCGCTCAACTCGACTCTCGTCGACGCCGGCGAGGCGCTGCGACGCATCCGGCTCGTCAAGGACTGGGACGAGCTCGAGAAGATCGGCGCGTCGTACGAGCTCTGCTGGCTCGGCCAGCAGGCCGTCGCCGACGGCGCCCTGGCCGGGACGAGCGAGATCGAGCTCTTCACTGCCGCGCAGGCTGCCGCCCAGATCGCCTCGGGCGGTCCGATCGAGTTCGTCTGCGATCTGCTCTCCGGGCCCAACACCGCGGACGTCTGCTGTCCGATCCACGTCGCCGGGAAGCGCGTCGTCGAGGCGGGCGACGTCGTGATTGCGGACGTCGTCGTGCGCTCGAACGGGTACTGGGGCGACTCCGCCGAGACGCACGCGGTCGCGAGCGACGAGGGCGCTGAGGGCAAGGCTGCCGAAGCTCGGGCGCTGCTGCTGGACGTGCTGGAAGAGGCGCGCACCATGCTCGTGCCCGGCGCGAGAGGCTCGAGCGTCTTCGAGCACGTGCACACGCGGATCGTCGAGGCGCTGCCGGGGGGCGAGCTCCCGCATCACGGCGGTCACGGGCTCGGCCTCGGGCCGTTCGAGGACCCGCACCTGATCCCGTCCGACGACACGCCGTTCGAGTCGTGGATGGTGATCGCCGTCGAGCCGGGCGTCTACTTCCCCGGGGCTGGAAACGTCGGCGGCAAAGCCGCCGACGTCCGGCCGGAAGACAGGGTCGCCTCCGGCGACCCTGGGCGCTACGGCGCCCGCGTGGAGAATGTGTTCGTCGTCACACCCGACGGCGGCGTCGAGCTCCGCCGGCTCCTCGCCGAAGCGCGATGACGGTCAGCGGGCTCCATCACACCTGCTACACCGTCTCGAGCCTCGACCGCTCGCTCGCCTTCTACCGCGACGCTCTCGGCTGCGAGGTGCTCGCGAAGCAGGAGAAAGAGGGCGGCTACCTTGCGGCGATCGTCGGCTACCCGGACGCGCACGTGCGCATGGCGCACCTCCGCGTACCGGGCAGCGACCACGTGATCGAGTTGTTCCAGTACCTCGCGCCCCAGGGTGACCACGCCGACGTCGAGCCCCGAAACGTCGGAGCGTCGCACCTCTGCTTCCTCGTCGACGACCTGCCCGGTTTCTACGAGCGCTTGCGGGAGCATGGTGTCGCGTCGTTCGTGAGCCCGCCGGTGGAGGTCGACACCGGCATCAACCGCGGCGGGTACGCGCTCTACGTCCGCGATCCCGACGGCATCATGGTCGAGCTGTTCCAGCCGCCCGCAGGGAGGACCTGACGCGAGTCCAGCTCTCGCACGCGGCGGTCACGATCGCATCCGTCTCGCCGAGGTACGCGTCGGGCGCGAGCACCTCTTCGAGCGGCGGCAGGACGGCCAGCACGTCGTGAGCGAGCGTCGTTCGCAGAGCCTGCGCGAGCGAGACACCTTCCGAGCGCGCGAGCGCCGACGCCTCGTAGACGGCGGCGTGCGCTTCGGCACGGCCGAGGACCTCGGCCACGGCCATCATCGCCGCCTCGGCCATGATCGTCCCGCCGTCGAGCTCGAGGTTCGCGCGCATGCGCTCCGGGAAGATGCGCAGGCCCTCGACGATCCGGGCCGTTCCCGCCACGGCGCCTGCTGCCGCGGCGAACACAGCCGGAACCGCGTCCCACTCGACCTGCCACTCGCCGGCCGAGCGCTCGTGCGTTCCCTGCAGGGCGGCGAGCAGCGCACCCGCATAATGCGCTGCGAGCAGGCTCATTCCGATCACCGCTTCGCTGCCGATCGGGTTCGCCTTCTGCGGCATCGTGGACGACGCGCCCCGATGATGGCCGCCCTCCTCCCGCAGCTCGCCGATCTCCGGACGCGAGAGCTCGACGACTTCTCGCGCGAGCCGGCCGCAGAGCCCGGCGAGCGTCGCGAGCGCGACGCCGGCTTCGGCGACGCCGTCGCGCGCCGTGTGCCACGGCACGTCGACTGCGCGGAGGCCCAGTCGTCGCGCGACGCCCTGCCGCACGTCGCGACTCCGCGGCCCGAGTGCGGCCGCCGTGCCGGCTGCGCCGTGGAGCTGCACGACCGCGAGACCCGCACGTGCGGACCGGAGCCGCTCGACGTGGCGCACGAGCTCCGAGAGCCAGACGGCCGCCTTGCCCCCGAACGCGATCGGCACGGCAGGCTGGGCGTGCGTCCGGCCCGGCATCACGGTTCGGCGATGCTCCTGCGCCAGGGTCGCAAGCCCGTCGCCGAGCGTTCGCACAACGCGCTCGATACGATCGAGCGCGCGGCCGCCGACGAGCGCGAGTCCGGTGTCCATGACGTCCTGCGTCGTCGCGCCGCGGTGGAGGTAGCGACCCGCCGTCGGGGACCGCTGAACGATCTGATCGAGGAGCGGCAGGATCGGGTAGCCGACGACGAGCGTCTGCTCGCGCAGCGCGGGGAGATCGACGTGCTCGGGCACCGCGGCGGCCGCGATCTCGCGCGCGGCATCGGGCGGGATGACCCCGAGCTCGGCTTGCGCGTCGGCGAGCGCACGCTCGAACTCGAGCCACGCTGCGACGAGCGACTCCTCCGAGAAGAGCCGGATCACCTCCTGATCGCCGAAGACGTCGACCAGCGGCGAGAACATCGTCCGACGATACTCGGAGTCCGGAGCTAGCGTCGATGGCCTCGATCGAGTTCGACGGCGTCAGCAAGCGCTTCCCCAACGGCACGCTCGCGGTGGACGAGATGAACCTCACCGTCAGCGACGGCGAGTTCATGATCTTCGTCGGCCCGTCGGGTTGCGGCAAGACGACGGCGCTCCGGATGGTGGCCGGGCTCGAAGAGGTGACGTCGGGCTCGATCCGGATCGGCGATCGCGTCGTCAACGACATCGAGCCGCCCGACCGCGACATCGCGATGGTGTTCCAGAACTACGCCCTCTACCCGCACATGTCGGTCGAGGACAACATGAGCTTTCCGCTCCGCATGCAGCGCGTATCGAGGGGCGACACGCGGGCGCGCGTCCGAGACGTTGCCGACCTGCTCGGGATCGGCGAGCTCCTTGCGCGCAAGCCGCGGGAGCTCTCGGGCGGACAGCGCCAGCGCGTTGCGATGGGGCGCGCGATCATCCGGCACCCGCAGGTGTTCCTCATGGACGAGCCGCTCTCGAACCTCGACGCGAAGCTGAGGGTGCAGATGCGAGGGGAGCTCGCGAAGCTCCATCGCCGGCTCGGCGTGTCGACGATCTACGTCACGCACGACCAGACCGAGGCGATGACTCTGGGGCAGCGCGTCGTCGTGCTGAACAAGGGCATCGTGCAGCAGGTCGACACTCCCCAGGGCCTCTACCAGCGTCCGCAGAACACGTTCGTCGCGAGCTTCATCGGCAGCCCGCCGATGAACTTCATCCGGGGCCGCCTCGACGCGGACGGCGTGGCGCTCGGGCCCCATCGTTTCGCGCTTCCCGACGAGGTGCGGGCCGCGCTGAGCGCTGCGCCCCAGGACGTACTGGTCGGCCTCCGGCCCGAGGAATTCGCCGACCCGCGCCTCTCCGGCCAGGACGGCCTCGCCGTTTTGCCGGCGGAGATCGAGGTGACCGAGCAGCTCGGGCCGGAGACGTACGCGTACTTCCGCGTCGCCGGGCTCGACGTCGTCGAGATCGGCGAGCGGTCGGTCGAGCTCGCGGGAGCCCTCTCGGCACGGCTGGATCCCCGCACGAGCGCCGAGCCGGGGCAGCGCGTCGGCCTGACGGTCAATCTCGCCCGGGTCCATCTCTTCGACCCCGAGAGCGGGCAGTCGGTCCTTGCACGCTGAGCGCGGATCCCGTCGGGGGCTACCGCGGCACGCGGTGTGCTTCGAGGTACTCCTCGTCGAGCTCCCAGCCGAGCCCCGGTGCGTCGCTCAGCTCGATCGAGCCATCCTCGAGTCTCGGCCGGTTGGCGACGAGGTTCCACCAGATCGGGTCGCGGTCGGGGTGGAAGCACTCGACGAAGGTTCCGTGCGGGATCGACGCGAGCAGATGCGCGGCGATCTGCGGTTCCTCGTGGTGCGCCATCTGCACGTCGAACGCGTGCGCGATGCCGGCCACGCGACGCCATTCCGTCGCACCGCCCGACCACGACGAGTCGAAGTTGCAGACGTCGACCGCTCCTTGCACGATCAGCTCGCCGCAGCCGGCCGCGGAGTACTCGCTTTGCCCCGCGCAGACGCGCACGCCGCCGGCGTAGCGGACGTCGCGCATCGCCCGCAGGTCGTTGTGCCAGCGGCAGGGCTCCTCGAGCCAGACGAGGTCGAGGTCCTCGACGAGGCGGGCGAAGCGAATCGCCTCCCGCGTCGTCCACGCCTGGTTCGCGTCGGCGGCGAGGATGAAACGATCACCGGCCGTCTCCCGCACAGTCCGCGCTCGCACGGCGTCTGCGTCGGGGTCGAGGCCGCCAACCTTCAGCTTCATGCCGCCGACGCCGAGCTCGAGCAGGCCGGTGACCTCCGTTGGCAGATCGATTCCCGTGCCGTAGTAGCCGCCGATGGCGATCATCGGCAGGCGCGAGCGATAGCCGCCCCAGAGACGCCACAGGGGCTGGCCGAGCGCCTTGCCGACCGCGTCCCACAGCGCGGCGTCGACGCAGGCGCACGCGACGAGCCCGAGTCGCCGGTCGCGGAGGATGTCGAACGTCGCCGGCCGCAGCCGCTCCCAGCAGCGTTCGGTCGCGTACGCGTCCTCGCCGAGCAGCTTCGGAGCGAGCTCGTCGGTGACGATGCGGTCGATCTCGAGCAGGCTCGAATCCTCGTCACCGGCGTACGCCTCACCGACGATGCCGTCGTCGGTCGTGATCCGGACGACGATCGTCGAGCGGTGCGTCATCTGGTAGTGGCTGCCGCGAAACGGTCGCACGAGCGGCACGCGAATCGGGATCGCCTCCACGGACGAGATGCGCATCGCGGCATTCCAACACAACGCAGGCGCACGTGATGAGGCTGCTCGACGAACGGCGTGCGCTCGTTACCGGCGGGGCGAACGGCATCGGCCGCGCGATCGTCGAGCGCTTCATCGCCGAGGGCGCGGCGGTCGCGACCGTCGATGTCGAGCCGGTCGACGACCTCGGCGCGAACGTCCTCGCGATCCAACGCGACCTTGCGGAGACGGACAACCTCGACGCGCTCGTGGACGAGGTAGAGGAAGGACTCGGACCGCTCGACGTCCTCGTCAACAACGCGGGCATCTTCGAGCCCGCAGCGGCGGTCGAGCTGAGCCTCGCGTCGTATCGCCGTGTGCTCGCCGTCAATCTCGACGCGCCGGTCTTCCTCGCAACGCGTGCGGCGCGCGGGATGATCGATCGCGGATACGGGCGCATCGTGAACATCACGTCGATCCACGGCCGCTTCGGAGAGGAGCTGGCGCTCTCGTACGACGCCGCCAAGGGCGGGCTCGAGCAGGCGACGCGCACGCTGGCGATCGAGCTCTCGCGCCACGGCGTGCTCGTCAACGCAGTCGCACCGGGATTCGTCGCGACGCGCATGTCGGTCGTCGACGGCGTCAACGAGCTGGACAGCGAGTGGTTCCACGACGTCTACGTGCGCTACGGCAAGCTGCCGATGCGCCGCTACGCACAGCCGTCCGAGATCGCAGCCCAGGTCGCGTGGCTCGCGAGCTCCGAGAACTCGTACGTGACCGGGCAGGTTCTGACGGTCGACGGCGGCGTGACGGTGACTTTCTGATGGAGCGGCGGTTGCGCGCGCTCGACGTGGCCCGGCGGGCGGGCGCGGAGGCGTTGCTGGCGTGCAAGCCGGCGACCGTGGCGTGGTTGACGGGCTTCGCCGCGGAGATCGACAGCGGCCCGAATCCGTTCAGCCTGCCGCCTCTTGCCCTGCTCGCAGGAGACGGGGCTCCGGTGTTGATCGTGAGCGACGACGACGCCGAAGGCGCGGCGGCCACAGGCTGCGACGTGCGCGCGTACCGGGGCTTCTCGGTCGAGCCGATCGACGCGGTCGGAGGAGCGTCCCGCGCGCTCGCCGAGGTTGTCGGTCGGCGTCGGGTCGGCGTCGAGGCGGGGGCGCTGCCCGTCGCGCTCGCCGCAGAGCTGGACTGGGTCGACGTCGGCTCGGAGCTCGCCCGTGCGCGCGCGATCAAGGACTCCGACGAGCTGCCGCTGATTCGTGCCGCGATCGAGCTCTGCGATGTCGGACAGCGAGAGGCGAGGCTGCGCGCGGAGCACGGACTGACGGAGCTCGAGCTTTGGGCGCGCGTGCGTGGCGCAATCGAGTCCGCCGCGGGGGCGCGCACGCCGATCCTGGCCGACCTCGTCGCCGGCCCGCGCACTGCGGCAACCGGCGGTGCGCCCGAGAACCGCACGATGGCCGAGGGCGAGCTCGTCCTCTGCGATCTCGTGCCGCGGCGGGCGGGGTACTGGGGCGACTCGTGCGCGACGTTCGCGCTCGGCGAGCCCACGCCGGTCGCGGTCGCAAACCATCGGTGCGCATCCGATCGGCTGACGCGGGTGCTCGACGCGGTGCGACCGGGTGCGATCGCCGGTGACCTCGACGCGCTCGCGCGGGACGAGCTCGACTATCCACACCATTCCGGTCACGGTCTCGGCTGCGACTGGCACGAGGAGCCGCGAATCGTGCCGGGGTCGGAGACGGTGCTGGAGGCTGGGATGGTCGTCGCGTTCGAGCCGGGGTGCTACGAGCACGGCGAAGGCGTGCGCGTCGAGCAGGTTGTGCTGGTGACGGCGGACGGCTGCGAGATCCTCTCCGGCCACGGGCTCGAGCTGTGATCTCGGACGGACGACTTGTCGGAGGGCGAGCGAAAGGAGCATCGATGACTGGACGGCGACGGGCGAGTGGAGCGCTGCTCGTGGCGGGTGCCGTGGTGGCGCTTGCAGTTGGAGCGGCCACGGCTCGCGGATTGGCGCCCGCCGGCGGAGCGGCCGCGAAGGCGTTCCCGACGGGCCCCGTGAACCTGACGATGTGGTGGTGGGGCGAGCAGGAGGCCGCGGGCGCGAAGGCGTGGCTCGCGGAGACGGTCGCGCTGTACCACAAGAAGCACCCGAACGTGACGATCAAGACGGTTCTCCAGACGACGAACGGGCTCGTTCCTGCGTTCAAGGCGGCGGCCGCGGCGAAGAAAGGCCCGGACCTCCAGTATTTCTGGGGCGGCATCTGGTCGCTCGAAGACGCCTGGGCCGGGTCGACGAAGCCGGTGTCGGACTACATCCCCGCAGCCGAGCTGAAGCACTACATCAACACCGCCGAGGACACGTACGACGGCAAGGTGTGGACCGCGGGCTGGTACGTGCAGCCGTCCTTCCCGCTCCTCTACCGGAAGGATGTGCTTGCGAAGGCGGGCGTCGCTCCGCCCCGGACGTGGACGCAGTTGCTCGCAGCGTGCGACACGCTGAACGCTAAGGGCGTCACGCCGCTCGCCGGTGGGATCAGTGACGGGTGGTTCGGCGGCTGGCTCTACTCGATCATCGGCGCCCAGGGCGTGAACTCGGTGGGTGACGTGCTCGGGGCGGTCGCCGGGAAGCAGAAGTTCACCGACGCCAAGCACGCGGCGTGGTGGACGAGGCTCCAGCAGCTGCGAGATCACAACTGCTGGAACAAGGACATCAACTCGGTACAGCTCTATCAGGGCCAGCAGAAGTGGTCGGACGGCAAGGCGGCGATGACGATCACCGCCGGCTCGGACGTCAAGAAGTTCGTCACGGAGGTAGGCGTGTCGAAGGTCGGCGTGATGGCGATGCCGAAGTGGGGAAGCGGTCCGTATGCGGGTCGGCTCGGGTCGACCTCGCAGACGGTCGGCATCACCGCATGGACGAAGTATCCCGAGGTGGACGCCGACTTCATCATGTTCATGCACACCCCGGAGCGGATGTCGGC